>ERZ1673697.47-NODE-47-length-177405-cov-8.078709_pt1 | contig 177405 bp, 165 predicted proteins | sample MGYA00580227_ERZ1673697 | MGnify/ENA primary metagenome ERZ1673697 (study PRJEB41218, sample SAMN15661759) | gut metagenome | host: Homo sapiens | place: Canada: London | collected 2015-08-20/2019-03-30 | study: EMG produced TPA metagenomics assembly of...
GAATGAATGTACCGACGATTTCAGAATAGGCGTACCGTTCGAGCAGAATTTGCACGTATTTGTTGTTTATGTATATTTTTACTTGAAAATATATACAAAAGGTTGCGTGCAGAAATTATTTTCTTTAATTGTTATCTATACAAATACTATGAGATTAATAGATTTATGGGTAGTAGCAGTTATAACGGAAGTGAATCGGGTGAGTAGATATGTGGAAGTGGATATAATACATATGGGATTAGGGCGTAGTATTTTTATGATATTACTTTCGGTATGTTATTATTTAATTAGCTATTTGTTAAGTGGAAGTCTCTTTTTGGAGTATTTGTGTGAAAATACTTTTTATCGATGGGTGTTATGTATTTACAGTTTTCTTGGGATTATTTCATTTTACCGAGTGTACCGTTTTGATTATAATGCACAATTGCTGCAGTATTGGATATTTTATTTGGTTTTTGCATTTGTAGTCGGTGGCACATTTTTGCTTTATTTAATACGTATTAAAGTCCGTGAAAGAGAAGAGATACTTAATACCCGGAATGATATGATGGAAGCTAATTATCAGGGGTTGGAAAAGGCCTATGCCGAAAATCAGATGTTATATCATGACTATAAGAACCACATGCTATCAGTTAGGCAATTAATTAAAGAGTATCGGAGGGAGGATGCTTTGGAATATATCGATGCTTACATAAGTTTGACAGCAAAGGTGAACCGAAGAATAAATTCCGGCAGTAAAATACTGGATATCATTGTAAACAGTAAATTTGGAGAAGCTAAGGCAAAAAACATTGATTTTACCTGTGATGTCGGCTATGTTGGGGATACAGGAATCACAGATATTGATATGTGCGCCCTGATGGCCAATTTACTGGACAATGCTATTGAAGCCTGCGAAAGGATTGAAGGAGAAAGGGCCTGGATTTGTCTTAAGATAGTTCGGAGAAATGATATGTTACTAATCAAACTTGGAAATAGTATAGCTGCGGCAGATGCGCTAAAGAGAGATTTTTTCCAGTCGAAAAAGGATAAACAAAAAATTCATGGATGGGGAATGAAGAGTGTTGAGAAGGTATTGAAAAAATATGACGGCAGTAAAGAGCATTATATCGGGGAAAAGGAGTTTGAAATCTTTATCAATATACCGGTAGAAGAAATTTCCGAGGACAAAAATATTCAATTGGAGGACAGAAAATGATAAAAAATTTAAAACTGGTATAATCTGCATATAATAAAAAGTTAGGAGGATTTATTATGGAAAAGAGAAAAAATATGTATGAGATGTCTGGTGCAGGCGATATTACCAAAGAACTGAATGAGATTAAAAAAATGCAGGAAGATACTCCATATGTACTTTCAATATCAACAAACACTTGCGGAGAATTCTATACGATTATTTGTTGCTAGCCAATTAATTTGATATCAGTCGTATAGCAATAATCATTATGAATTTTAGAGACACTTTTCTGGAAAAACTGAATAGTCAATCTGAACCAAAGCTGAATTCAGGAAATTATTTTGACCCGTTTTTAAATGTTCTAGCTCAGACGGCCAGAACATGGATTTTCGATGAAATTAAAAACAAAGAGATCCTGGCCCTTCCGGTAGAGGACTTGCTGAATGATGGTACTTTACAGGGAATTCTGTTAAAAATATCTAAAAGAGTCTTAATTGCAGATATGAATATCTGCAAGTCGGAGGGAAAGCTCCGGGGAGATACAGAAGATCAGGAATATAGGGATTATGTATTTCATTATTTATTGGCACCGGAATATCTGGGAAAATTGTTTCAGAGATATCCGGTTTGGGAGCAAAGTTTATTTCAGGCATTGACATTTTATGTCAGAAATATGACTGAAATTATAGAGCATTTAAGTTTGGACAGAGAAAATTTGAATGTTCATTTTTTTAATGAAAATCCATTTAGGCAGGTCCGGCATATTTCGGGAAGCGGTTCGGATACGCATTGCGGGAATCGCATGGTTTATAAGGTCGAGTTGGATAACGGTGAAGTCCTCTACCATAAACCCCGGATAAATGAAGGGATCTCATTTTTTAGTGATTTATATACCCGAATCGGCGCATCGGGAGGCATATCTGCCTATGTGACACCGACTTTTATGGGGAACGGATATGCCTGGGAAAAAGATATGGCTTATGGCGCATGTATGACAGAACAGCAGACAAAGGACTACTTCAAACGTTTGGGTATGATTCTTTGTATTTGTCAGTTGTGCCATACATCCGATATGCATTATGAGAATATGATCGCTCACGGTGAATATCCGATGCTTATCGATTACGAAACGCTGGTGCAGATACCGTTTCAGCCGGTCCGGTCCGATGAATCGGAGATGGATGCAGCCATTCGGATGTCGGTATTGACGATTGGGTTATTGCCGTTTTTTGGTATGAATCTGAAAAAAATGAAGGCAGACTTCAGTGGTCTGTGCGGGGACGGTGGTCAGGAACTGAATTTTAAAGTTCCGGTAATCAGGAACCCCGGGAAATCCAGTATGCAGATCGGCTATGTTTTTGCAAAAACGCGGGAACAGAAAAACCGGGTGCATTTGAACGAAGCGGTGATACGGCCGTCGGAGTATGTCTGGGAAATTAAAGAGGGATTCCGACTTGCATATCATTATATTTGCGGGAATAGACCGGAGATTTTAGAATGTGTTCAGCAGCTTTCCGAAGGGACATTCCGTCATCTGTTCCGAAATACCCAGGAGTATCAGATGATTCTGGATTTATCCTATCATCCGGAATTTATGAAGGAAGAAGGAAAGCGGAAAGCATTTTTAGCGGAAGCACTGTCAGTGCCGGGATTTCAGGACAAGCCGTGGATTATTGAACAGGAAATCAGGGATCTGTTAAACGGAGATATTCCATATTTTCAGTTTCGAATGTCGGGAAAAGAAATACTGAACTCGGAAGGAAATGCCGTTGCGCCGTATTTCCCCGTGACAGGAATGGATTTTCTGAAAAGTCAGATTGAATCCCGTTCTGTAATGGATATGAAACTTCAGGAGCAGTTCATCGAGGTTGCGTTAAATTATGGGCGCGTCCGGTGGCTGAACGATGTAAAACATCGGAATACCTGGGGAAATTCCTGTGATTTAATGGAGCTTCTTGAGAAAACAGCGGATGCCATTTATGAAAAACAGGTTATTTTACAGGATGAAGTGGGCTGGATCAACACGTGTATTCTGCCCGGAAAGGATGACCGGCGTTTTACATATCACATGCAGACCTCAAGTATGTATCTCTATGACGGGATTATGGGAAATGCAGTATTTTTTGCAGCCCTGTTAAAGTGGATGCCACAACATAAGGCCAAAGGATTATATCATCATTTATTAAGGCAGTTATTTGCATATACAGACAGTTTATGCAAAAATCATGAGGAGACATTGGAGACCGGCGCTTTTATTGGCGAAGGTTCCATCGTTTATGGATATGAACTTCTGCATAAAATAACGGGAAAACAGGTTTTTCTGGAATATGCGGAAAAACACAGCGAGGTTGTTTATGAAGCAGCCGAAGCGGACCATAATTTTGATATTATCAGTGGAAATGCCGGCGCCCTGCTGGTTTTCCTGAATCTTTATGATATTACAGGGGCAGAAAAATATCTGAATATGGCAAAGGATATGGCAGGATTTTTAATGAATCAGGCAGTTCCTGCAGCCGAAGGTGTTGGATGGCGAAATTCCGGAAATGGCGCTTTACTTGCAGGCTTTTCCCATGGAAATTCGGGTATCCTATATGCTTTGGCACGATTATCTTCCTATACACGGGATGCACAGTTTCTTAATATGGCCTGGCAGGCGTTTTTGTATGAGAGAACGCTGTACAAACACGAAATGGGTGGATGGCTGGATTTGAGAAGTGACGAAGAAATCTATGTCGATGATTTTAAATGGTGCCATGGAACCGGCGGAATTTTATTTTCACGCATATTATCCGAGCCTTATTTTCATGGAAAACAGAAGGATGTATTGAAAGCAGATATTCGAAAATTGCGAGCAGATACTCCGAAGATATCCCTGCGTAAAGAAATGGGTCTGTGCCATGGGAATTTCGGTAATCTGATTTTGGGAAGTATCATGGATGATGGAAGCTGGAAAGAGACATTGGATTCCAATAAGCGCGAAGTTCTGAAGCTATTACAATCCGCATACAATGAAGATCCGACGTCAGGAATTCTTTATGAACATTATGATTATGGATTGATGACCGGTTTATCCGGCATTGGTTACAGTTTGCTATACAGCATTGATCCGACATTGCCGCCAATATTCGATGCAGGTCTGGAGCGGATTCAATGATGATGCAGATAAAGAGAGCTGAGAGAGAGGTTATATAGTAAAAGATGTTATCAGAAAATAAAGATGATTTTGAAATGAAGATAGCCTGTCAATTTGCTGCTTTTTGTAAAAAGGTACTACAGTATACAGCAATAGACTGCTATAATGAACAGAGCCGGCAGAGGAAACGGGAGATTCTGTTTTCTGCGCTGTCTCAGGAAGAGATGACTGAGGTGTATCGGATCAGTCAGTATTCTGAAATAAGAGACTATTTCACTGTAGGAAAATTTCAGGTTGGCGTGGAAGATGAATTTTTAGTAGATGCCATTGCACAGCTAAGCGAACTTAAGCGGGGAATCATTTTATTATATTATTTCCTCGGATTTAGAAACAGGGATATTGCTGAAATATATGGCCTTACGGAAACCACGATCAGCCGGTATAAATGCAGGGCCTTAAGACAAATGAAAATAATATTACAAAAAGAACGTCGGTAATAGCGTTTGGTAAGATCCCTGTCAGGTAAGATATTTTCTGACAGGGATTATTAAAATATTTATTTGTACAAAAGATGGAGGTATGAGCGCAGTGAGAAGGAAAGGGACACCGCTTTTGCCATATTCTGTTATTAAAGCAGCAACATGCGGAGATCCGATTGCCATGCAGAAAGTGTTAAAACATTATGAGGGATATATATGCGGTATTTGTCGGAGACCTTATTATGACGATAACGGCAATGCGGGTTTTCGAATTGATGTAGATATGAAAAATATTCTTGAAAGAGAATTGATGCATGCAATTTTATATAATTTCAAATTCATAGACGATGAAAATGCATAAAGCATTATATACAGGAAAACACCGGCGGGAAATCTGCCGGTGTTTTGAATTATATCGGAATTTTTCCGGCATAATCTATATAGGTGGCTGGTGAGGGCATTTCATTGCCAAAGAAAAGCATCTATGGTATGATTACAGTGTTTGCGAAGAACGTTATTGACAGACGGAGGGGGACAGGGACATGAAATATGATGTCATTATTATCGGGGCCGGACCATCCGGCATCTTTTGTGCGTATGAGTTAATTCGTAAGAATTCAAATCTGAAAATTTTGATGATTGAAAAGGGCCGGGCCATTGAAAACAGAAATTGCCCGAAACGCAAGACAAAAAAGTGTGTCGGATGTAAACCATGTTCGATTACGACGGGATTTGCCGGCGCCGGTGCATTTTCGGATGGAAAGCTGTCCCTTTCTCCGGATGTCGGGGGCAATCTTCCGGAAATTCTCGGGTATGACCGGACGGTACAGTTGTTGAATGAAGCGGACCAGATTTATCTGGATTTTGGGGCGGATAAAAAAGTGTATGGACTGGAAGATTATGCGTCCATTGAACGGATTCGGACAAAGGCTATCCGTGCAAATTTGAAATTGATCGAGTGTCCGATCCGTCACCTCGGAACGGAGGAAGGATATAAAATTTATACCCGTCTTCAGGAGCATTTAATAGCCTCCGGTGTGGAAATCCGGTTTATGACAATGGTTCAGGATATTGTGATTGAAGACGGTGTGGCCAAAGGGGTCATTACAGATAAAAATGAACGTTTTGATGCCGATGAAATCGTTGCCGGAGTGGGTCGTGAAGGTTCGGAATGGTTTTCTCATATATGCAGCGCTCATGACATTCATACCCGGGTGGGGACTGTCGATGTCGGGGTCCGTGTGGAAGTCCGGGACGAGATTATGAAGGAATTAAATGAGAAGCTTTATGAGGCGAAGCTGGTTTATTATACACCGACGTTCGATGATAAGGTGCGGGTTTTCTGTACAAATCCATCCGGTGAAGTGGCAACGGAATATTATGATGAAGGTCTGGCGGTTGTGAACGGCCACGCCTATAAATCCAGGGATTTAAAGACGAAAAATACGAATTTTGCGATTCTCGTTTCGAAGAATTTCACATCGCCCTTCAAGTCTCCGATTGAATATGGTAAACACATTGCCCAGCTTGGAAATATGCTCTGTGATGGCAAGATTCTTGTACAGCGTTATGGCGATTTTCGGCGGGGACGCCGGACAACGGAGGAGCGAATGGTTCGGAATAATATTACAGCGACGTTGAAGGATGCTGTTCCCGGAGATTTATCCCTTGTTTTTCCGCATCGGATTATGGTGGACATTGTCGAAATGATCGAGGCGCTTGATAAGGTCACACCGGGGATTGCCAGTGAAGAAACGCTGTTGTACGGGGTGGAAGTGAAATTTTATTCAAATAAAGTATTGGTAAACGAAGATTTTGAAACAAATATTCCGGGACTCCGGGCGATGGGCGATGGTGCATCGGTGACCCGTGGACTGCAGCAGGCATCTGCGAATGGTCTGGCGGTGGCACGAAGTATTTTAAAAGGACAAGAGTGATTTGGAAAAACTGTACGACAAACTGATTGAATATAGCAAAAGCCGGGCATATCCTTTTCATATGCCCGGCCATAAACGGCAGATGATGGTTATGGAAAATCCCTATAATTTTGATCTGACAGAAATTGACGGCTTCGATAATCTTCATGAGGCGGAGGATTTATTAAAAGAAGCGCAGGAGCAGGCGGCACGGCTCTATGGTTCGGAAGAAAGTCATTTTATGGTTAATGGGAGTACCGGAGGGATTCTGTCGGCCATTGCCGGGGTGACTCATCGGGGAGACAGAGTGCTTGTGGCAAGAAACTGTCATACAAGCGTTTACCATGGAATTGAACTGAATGGTCTGCGGCCGGTATATCTGTGGCCGGAACTGGACCGGGAACTGGGTATTTATGGCGGGATTACCCGGGAAATGGTGGAAGCGATGCTGGAGACTTATCCGGATATCCGGGCGGTGATTTTTACTTCACCAACCTATGAAGGTCTTCTGTCCGACGTCCGGGGAATTTGTGATGCGGCGCATGCCCGGGGAATTCCCTGCATTGTCGACGAAGCTCATGGCGCCCATCTTCGGTGGATCGGGATTCCGGACAGTGTCAGCCAGGGAGCGGATGTGACGATACAGAGTTTACATAAAACCATGCCGGCGCTGACACAAACCGCATTGATTCATCTGAATGGCCGTCTGATATCCAAAGCCCGTATTCGGCGTATGCTGACATTCTATCAGACCTCCAGCCCGTCCTATGTGTTGATGGCATCCATCAGCAAGTGCCTGGACTGGATGGAAACGGAAGGTACAGAGGCCTTTAAGTATTATAAAGAACAGGTGACAGAGCTCAGGAAAAGACTGGAAAACTTAAAATATCTTCAGATCTGCCGGCCGGAGGGGCCATTTGACTGGGGAAAGCTGGTTATTTCGGCCCATACGTCAAATATGAGCGGACGCCAGTTGTATGACAGACTCCGGGATGAATATCAACTGCAGATGGAAATGGTTTCTGCGGAATATGTGCTGGCGATGACGACCGTGGGTGACCGGCCGGAAGGGCTTCAGCGTCTGGCAGAGGCACTGGAAGAAATGGATGTTTCCGAAGGAAATTTCCAGAGTGTTATTGAAAAACCGGAGCCGCCGGAGCGCGCTTTGGAAATTGACGAAGCGGTGAACCAGCCATCGGAAAAGGTTTTGCTGGACCATGCGGAGGGAAGAATCATCGGGGATTATCTCTATCTTTATCCGCCGGGAATTCCATTGATGGTTCCGGGAGAAGTGATACAAATGAAACAGATTAAAAAAATTAAGGATTCGCTTAGGCAGGGACTGGACGTTCACGGCGCTTATTTTAAAGCGGAAAGGGCAGTGACTGTTCTTAGCACAGAGAATAAGCGCAGGGAATGTCTGTAGGGACAAAGGCCTGTGAAGAATAAAGAGGAATTGTGGATAAATGTCAAAATTATTTTGTATTATGGGGAAAAGTGCGTCTGGAAAAGATACGATATTTAAGCGGCTGGTTCAGGATGAGAGCCTCTGTCTGAAAACAATCGTTTCTTATACGACCCGTCCGATGCGTGAAGGCGAGAAAGACGGCGAAGAATACCATTTTGTTTCCCGGGAAAAGCTGGAAGATCTGAGAAAGCAGGGAAAGGTCATTGAGTGCCGGGATTATGCAACGGTTCATGGCATCTGGAGTTATTTTATGGTGGATGACGGACAGATTGATTTTTCAGGAAAAAGGGATTCTGTCATTATAGGGACGTTGGAATCCTATGTACAGATTCGGGATTTTTTCGGCGCGGAGCATGTCGTGCCGATTTATATTGACGTTGAGGACGGGCTGCGTCTTTCGCGGGCGCTGGAACGGGAGCGAAAGCAGGCTCAGCCAAAGTATGCGGAATTATGCCGCCGTTTTCTGGCGGATACGGCAGATTTTTCTCAGGAAAAGCGGAAAGCCTGTGGTATTCATCAGATTTATGAAAATATTGACATCGAAACATGCCTGAATCGTATACGGACAGATATTGTGAAAATGAGGGAAAATGTGTTATACTAAGAATGGATATATATTCTTTGCAACTAAAATCAGGAGGTGACACTCTGTGTCAAACTTTAAAAATATTATAGGTCATGAACAAATTATACAGCATATGTCGACGGCCTTGAAAAATAAAAAAATATCCCATGCCTATATTTTTGAAGGGCCAAACGGCAGTGGTAAAAATATGCTGGCCAGAGCTTTTGCAAAAGCGCTGGAATGTGAGGCCGGATACGGGGATGCCTGTGATATGTGCCGTTCATGTCATCAGATGGATACGGGAAATCAGCCGGATGTCAAGTGGCTGGTTCATGAGAAACCGGCGACGATCAGTGTGGATGATGTTCGGACACAGATAAACGGCGATATGGCCATCAAACCATACAGCAGTAAATATAAAATATATATTGTCGATGAAGCTGAGAAGATGAATGAACAGGCTCAGAATGCTCTGCTGAAAACGATTGAGGAACCGCCGGCTTACGGCATTATTCTATTGCTCACAAATAATCTGGAGGCGATGCTGCCGACCATTTTATCCCGATGTATCGTTTTTCATCTGAAACCGGTGAGTACGGAAAAGATCGTAAACTATCTGGAAAAGGAATTCAATGTGCCGGATTATAAGGCTCATATCTGTGCGGCATTTTCCCAGGGAGTCATTGGCAAGGCGATAGCCATGGCTTCATCGGAGGACTTTAACGACCTTCAGTACCATGTACTGAACATTGTAAAAAATATTCATGATATGGATATCTATGAGGTTATTGAAACGGTCAGACATCTCAGCGCATACAAGACGGATATAAATGATGTTATTGATATGATGATGGTATGGTACAGGGATGTGCTGATTCTGAAAGTAACAAAGGATGCCAATACCATTGTATATAAAGACGAGTATCGGGCACTCATGAATCAGGCAAAGCGTTCATCCTATGAAGGAATCAATACGATTATTCAGTCTTTGGAGAAGGCGAAGGCCCGGCTGGCAGCGAACGTGAATTTCGATATTGCCATGGAGATGATGTTGCTCGCAATGAAGGAGAATTAATAAAATGATAAAAGTAATTGGCGTGAGATTCCGTCAGGCGGGAAAAATTTATTATTTTGATCCGCTGGACTTTGATATAGAGGTCGGCCAGCACGTGATCGTAGAAACAGCCCGGGGAATTGAATACGGGTTAGTGCTCACCGGACCGAGAAACGTTGAGGCGGATAAGGTGATTCAGCCGTTAAAGCCGGTGATCCGTGTGGCAACACCGGACGACGACGAGGTGGAACGCAAAAACAAAGAAAAAGAAAAAACAGCTTTCGGCATTTGCCTGGAAAAAATTGCAAAACATAAGCTGGAGATGAAGCTGATCGATGCAGAATATACATTTGATAATAATAAAGTGCTGTTTTATTTTACAGCCGACGGACGCATTGATTTCCGCGAACTGGTAAAGGATCTGGCCTCTGTTTTTAAGACACGGATCGAGCTGCGGCAGATCGGTGTCCGGGATGAGACGAAGATTCTCGGCGGCATTGGTATATGCGGACGGTGTCTGTGCTGTCATTCTCATCTGTCTGAGTTTGCACCGGTATCCATTAAGATGGCGAAGGAGCAGAATCTGTCTCTGAATCCGACAAAGATTTCCGGAGTCTGCGGACGGCTTATGTGCTGTCTGAAGAATGAAGAAGAGACTTATGAATATCTGAACAGTAAGCTGCCGGCAATCGGGGACCGGGTAACAACCTTTGATGGCTTCCGCGGGGAAGTTTCCGCAGTGAATGTGCTTCGTCAGCTTGTGAAAATCGTAGTCACAACGGAAAATGACGGAAAAGAAATCAAGGAGTATCCGGTAGCGCAGTTGAAGTTTCGTCCAAAACGCAAGAGAGAGCGTTTGAATATCAATGATGCCGAATTGAAGCAGCTGGAAGCGATGGAAAAGCGGGACAGCGGTTCAGCATTATAGTGTAACAAGTGTAACTGACAGGACATCCCATCGGTCATGGGGTGTCCTTTTTAGCCTTTGACAGGAGCGAAAAAATGGTTGAATTAAAGCAAGATGAACGTTTGGATGATTTAGAGCGGAATGGTTATAAGATCATCCAAAACCCCAATAAATTCTGTTTTGGCATGGATGCGGTTCTGCTGTCCGGTTTTGCTCAGGTGAAACCGGGAGAACGGGCGCTGGATATGGGAACGGGAACCGGAATTATACCGATACTTCTTGAGGCGAAAACAAAGGGCGAGCATTTTACCGGGCTCGAGATTCAGGCCGAAAGTGCGGATATGGCCCGGCGGAGTGTGGCCTATAATCATCTGGAGGAAAGAGTGGACATTGTGACCGGGGATATCCGGACGGCATCAGAGTTGTTTCCGAAGTCCTCCTTTGATGTGATTACATCGAATCCGCCTTATATGAATCATATGCATGGTATTCAGAATCCGGAGGCGCCAAAAGCAATTGCACGCCACGAAATACTCTGTTCACTGGAGGATCTGGTCCGGGAAACAAGCCGGCTTCTGCGGCCCGGCGGACGGTTTTACCTCATTCACAGGCCCTTTCGTCTGGTCGAAATATTCCAGACACTGACGGCTTATAAGCTGGAACCGAAACGGATGAAGCTGGTCTACCCGTTTGTGGATAAAGAGCCGAATATGGTGATGATTGAAGCTGTCAGAGGCGGAAAATCTATGATTAAGGTGGAAGAACCGCTGATTGTATATAAGGAACCCGGCGTTTATAATGATGTTATTTATAATATTTACGGATATTGAGGAGGAGACATGATGTCAGGCAAATTATATTTATGTGCCACGCCGATTGGAAATCTCGAGGACATAACCTTCCGTGTTTTGGAAACGCTGCGTTTGGTGGATGTCATTGCGGCAGAAGATACCCGGCATACGATTAAACTGCTGAATCATTTTGATATAAAAACACCGATGACAAGCTATCACGAGTTTAACAAAATCGAAAAAGCAAAGGTACTTGTGGAAGATTTGAAGGCAGGGAAAAATATAGCCCTGGTGACGGATGCGGGAACCCCGGGGATTTCTGATCCCGGAGAGGAGCTTGTAAAATTCTGTCACGAAGCGGGGGTTGAAGTCACCTCTTTACCCGGTCCGGCGGCCTGTATTACGGCGCTGACGATGTCCGGTCAGTCTACCCGGAGATTCTGTTTTGAAGCCTTTCTGCCAACGGATAAAAAAGAGCGGGAAACCGTGCTGGAACGTCTGAAAAGCGAGACCCGGACGACCATATTTTATGAAGCGCCCCATCGCCTGCTGAAAACGCTGAAGGTCCTTCGGGAGTCTGCCGGAAACCGGAGGCTGACGATATGCAAAGAATTGACGAAACGCCATGAGAAAAACTGGCTGACGACGCTGGACGAAGCCATTGAATGGTATGAAGCCAATGATGCCAGGGGCGAATATGTGCTTGTTCTGGAGGGGGCCGATGAAAAGGCGCTGGAAGAGGAACGTCAGGCAGCCTGGGATGCCATGTCCATTGAAGATCATATGGATTTGTATCTGGCAAAGGGGCAGTCGAAAAAAGAAGCGATGAAATCGGTTGCCGCAGACCGGGGAATCACAAAGCGGGACGTTTATCAGTATCTTCTTCAGGATAAATAATATTTTTCGCGGATAAAATCTGAATATTCCGGAAGGCTTTCCCGTATATATAAATGGAATGAAATCCGGATAAGGGTGAGGCTTTTGAATAAGATATGGGGGTGGATGCTGGTCATCGGTATCGGTGTCGGGCTGGTTACCGGAAAGGCAGCGGAAGTTTCCACGGCACTGGTCGATTCGGCAAAGAATGGTGTGGATTATGCCATTGGCATGGCCGGTGTGGTTGCCATGTGGAGCGGAATTATGCATCTGGCGGAAGCGGAAGGAATTCTGGATGTGCTCACGCGGAAGATGAAAGGCTTGATTCATTTTCTGTTTCCGGATATACCGCATGGACATCCGGCGGAAAAATACATATCTCTGAATTTTGCAGCGAATATTCTGGGTCTTGGATGGGCGGCAACGCCGGCGGGGCTTTCGGCAATGGAAGCGCTGAATGATCTGGAGGAAGAGCGGCGGTCGACCCATCATCCGCTGGCAGGCATCCGGGGAAGGGCAAGTCAGGAAATGTGCACATTTCTGGTGATTAATGTGTCTTCTCTGCAGCTCATTCCCATGACGATTATTGCTTATCGGAGCCAGTTCGGGGCAGCAGTGCCTGCGGAAATCGTTCTTCCGGGAATTTTAGCAACGGCCTTTTCGACCGCTGCCGGAATTTTATTTGTTAAAATTATGGGGAGGCGCCCATGAATTTTATCCTTTTTTTATCGAACTGTATGATTCCGCTGGTGATTATTTATGTGGTTGGCCTTGGTCTGCTGATGCGCCTGAATATTTTTGATATTTTTCTGGAAGGTGTGAAAGACGGGCTGAAGACGGTTATGGGAATTCTGCCGACACTGATCGGCCTGCTGACGGCGGTTGGGGTGCTCAGGGCAGCGGATATTTTTGAATATATTGGTCGGTTTTTTGAACCGGTAATCAAGGGCCTGTCCATGGCACCGGAAGTACTGTCGTTGATTTTTATTAAGCTGTTTTCTTCAACAGCGGCAACGGGAATGATGCTGGATATTTTTACAGAGTATGGCGTGGATTCCCGAAATGGCTGGCTTTCGGCGCTGGTACTGTGCTGTACGGAAAGCTGTTTCTATACCATGTCTGTGTATTTTATGTCCCAGAAAATCACAAAAACACGCTGGACGCTGGCCGGGGCGATGACGGCTGCGGCTGCCGGAGTGGCGGCAAGTATCTTTCTAACCGGAATGATGGACCTGACTCGATGAGTTGGGTCTTTTTTCTATGGAGATTGGATGTGTATATCTGTTGAGAGATTAAAAACAGTTCGTGAAAACAAAGGGCGGGAGTTTACTCCCGCCGGTTCATTGATATATTTTATTTATGATTGCATGGACTGCAGGTTGTTGGTGCATCAAAAGACGGATTGAAGGCATAGAAGTTTTTCGAATCCAGTTCTTCCTGAAGATGGCGGAGCGTCTCGCCGAAGCGCTGGAAGTGGACGACTTCTCTGGCGCGGAGAAAGCGGATTGGATCGGCGACTTCAGGATCTTTGACAACACGGAGAATGTTGTCATAGGTAGAGCGGGCTTTCTGCTCGGCAGCAAGGTCTTCAAAAAGGTCGGTAATCGGGTCGCCCTTGGACTGGAACTGGCAGGCATTAAACGGAATGCCTCCGGCGGCCTGAGGCCAGATACCGATGGTATGATCGACGTAGTATTTGTCAAAACCGTATTTCTGAAGTTCTTCCATCGTCAGATTTTTAGTCAATTGTGTTACAATTGTTGCAACAATCTCCATGTGGGCCAGCTCTTCGGTTCCGATATCGGTCAGCATACCCATTGCCTGCCGGTTTGGCATGGCAAAACGCTGGGAGAGATAACGCATGGAAGCGCTGATCTCACCGTCAGGACCTCCGTACTGACTCATAATCACCTGAGCAATCTGAGCATTTGGCTGAGTAATGTTTACCGGGTATTGCAGACGTTTCTCGTAGTTCCACATGAACAATGCCCTCCTTCCCATGGCCATTTCTGATGAATCCACTCCCAGGAATTACTGGAAGCTTCGTTGGCAGTATCAATTGTCAGCGGGCCGAATCGGCGGGCATATTCCCGCAGAGCCGCGTTCCGGAGTTTACTGTGTTCCTGAAAATAGGCAAGGGCTTCCGGGTGTTCCGGATGGGAATCAAGGAACAGTGTGATATCATTGACAGCAAAGCTGACCACGTGAATATAGTCGAGAAGCTGAGATTGAGAAAGTTGACATAAATCCATCATCGCACACACCTCTTTCCGCAGAATGGTTTATGAAGTTCCGGAAAAATGGTGCCGACTTCCAGAGCGTGGCCTAAATCATATGTCGTCTGAAAGGTCTGCATTGGGACATAGGCCATAGCGATGGGAAAATCACAGATATTCTCACAAACAGGCTGCCGCACCGGCATCGGACGGGATGTGGGAGGGCAGCAGTTTGCCATATTTTGTCGGTAATTCATAAAGGCTCCTTTCGGAGAAACAGTTATTTTACTATTAATTTATGAGTTCACCGAAAAAAGGTGAAGAATTTCAGACAATAATCTGAAGGGCGTTATGGATATTCTTTATATGGATTTCGGTATTTCCCGGAGCATATTCCCCGTCCAGCGTCCATGGAATTTCTGTTTCAGGATAAAATATTAAATCCCCGGCCTGGAAGAAATCGATGACATCCGGGTCATAATCCTGGGTGTTAATGGAAACAACTATTTTTGTCAGATCGAATAAGGTTTTCGGCGCTTTGATCAGAATGACTTCAAATAATCCGTCATTGTAATCGACCAGATCTTTATTCAGGCGGATCATTCCGCCAATGGAAGTAGAGTTACACACAGCACCCCATATATAATTGCCTTCCAGCGTGATATCGTCGTGGACGATTTTCATGCCGCATGGTTCGATGGCGGAAAGGTCTTTCATGCCTTCAAGAAGATAGGCCAGATGTCCCAGTTTGTTTTTCAGAGACTGGGGGGTATTGTATGAAGTTTCGGTAAAGGCGCCAAAAGAGGCAATATATGAAAAATAAAGATGATTAAAAGCTCCGATATCCAGGCATCTCGGGGAACCGGTCATAATCTCCCTGGCGATATCCACAGAAGTACCGCTCAGACCGATACTGCGGGCAAAGTCGTTGGTGCTTCCGGATGGAATATAGCTGATGGCCGGATGATTTTCCCGGGGAACCAGGGCAGAAACCATACTGTTAAAGGTTCCGTCGCCGCCGCAGCAGATGATGAGATCATAGCGGATATCTCCGCTCAGGGCCTCATCAATCGCTTCATTGATATATTGAGTCACATTTAATGTCAGTATATAGTCGGCCTGACAGAATATCTGACAGACTTCCAGAAGGCTGTCTTTGATTTTTACTTTTCCCGACTTCGGATTGACAATAAAAAGCAGGTGTTTTTTCAAAGCTCCTGTCTCCTTCCTAATAATTTCTATAGATAGTATAACGTATTCTTGAAGGAGAGGCTACTATAATTTTGAATTAGGGACAGTTACGGCGGGAGAAGAAGGGGAGGTTTGTAAGAAAACGTTGACAAATGGGGATTCTGTTATATAATTTTAAAAACAAGAGAATTTATTTTGGAGGCAATTTAAATGAAGAAGGTTGTAAAGTTCGGCGGCAGTTCTCTGGCCAGCGCTGAACAGTTTAATAAGGTAGGCAGTATTATTAAAGGAGATCCGGACAGAAAGTATGTGATTCCGTCGGCTCCGGGAAAACGTTTCCCAAAAGATACAAAAGTGACGGACATGCTGTATAAGTGCTATGAAGCAGCGGAATCCGGTGAAGATTTTATGCCGCTTCTGGGGCAGATTAAAGAACGGTATAGCGAGATTATCAGGGGACTGGGACTGGATTTATCTCTTGATGATGAATTTAAGACGATTGAGACAGCCTTCAAAAATAAAGAGGGTAAAGATTACGCAGCCTCCAGAGGTGAATATCTGAATGGCGTAATTATGGCAAAATATCTGGATTATGAGTTTGTTGATCCGGCAAAATATATTTTCTTTAAGAAAGACGGAAGCCTGGATCATGATAAAACCTATGCGACGCTCGGAAAAAAACTGGCGAAGACAGAAAGAGCCGTTATTCCGGGATTTTATGGATGGGGCGTTGACGGCAGAGTGAAGACATTCTCCCGTGGCGGTTCCGATATCACCGGTTCGATCGTATCCAAAGCGGTTATGGCGGATATTTATGAGAACTGGACCGATGTTTCCGGTGTTCTTGTGGCAGATCCACGGATTATTGAGAATCCGAAGCCAATCAACACTGTAACCTATAAAGAGCTTCGGGAGCTTTCCTACATGGGCGCCACAGTGCTCCATGAGGATGCGATTTTTCCGGTACGTACGGAAGGAATTCCGATTAATATCCGGAATACGAACAGACCGGAAGATGCGGGAACTTTTATTGTAGAAAGTACCTGTGTCAAACCGGAGTATACGATTACCGGTATTGCAGGTAAAAAAGGCTTTGTTTCGATTACCATTGAAAAGGATATGATGAATTCCCAGGTCGGTTTTGGCAGAAAGGTTCTGGAAGCCTTTGAAAAGGAAGGCGTTTCCTTTGAACATATGCCGTCCGGCATTGATACTCTGACAGTTTTTGTACATCAGGATGAATTTCAGGAGAAGGAACAGGCGGTTCTTGCGAACCTTCACCGTTCTGTAAAACCCGATGCGATCGAAATGGAAGGAGACTTGTCACTGGTTGCCGTTGTCGGACGCGGAATGAAGGCAACAAGAGGAACTGCAGGACGTATTTTCTCCGCATTGGCCCATGCCAATGTCAATGTTAAAATGATTGACCAGGGTTCCAGTGAGCTGAATATTATTATCGGTGTTCAGGATAAGGATTTTGAAGCGGCAATTAAAGCGATTTACGATATTTTTGTGACGATTCGTCTTTAGAAAATGATTCAGTGAAATAAAGGAAGGATGTTGTTGAAAAGGCGGCATCCTTTTTTGTTGACAGAAACACGTTCGTATGCTATCATGATAAAGTGTTATAAAGATAATTCGATGGCACGATGTCATGATAGGAGGAAAAATTATGAAAAAGAGATTTGCATGGATTCTTGCAGGAGCGCTGGCTTTAAGCTGCTTAATGACAGGATGTGGAAATAAAAAAGAAGAAACGAAAGCAGAGACAAAGGCTGAAACAACGGCAGTGGAAGAAACCGCTGCAGCTTCCGGGGAGAGAACGACCTTTACGGTAGGCTTTGACGCAAGCTTTCCACCGTATGGTTATCAGGAAAACGGTGAGTATGTTGGTTTCGACCTGGATCTGGCTCAGGAAGTCTGCAAGCGTAACGGATGGGAACTGGTGAAAACACCGATTGACTGGGATGCGAAGGACATGGAATTAAATTCCGGAGCGATTGACTGTATCTGGAACGGTTTTACGATTAACGGCCGTGAAGATGCATATACATGGACAGAACCGTACATTGACAACACTCAGGTATTTGCAGTAAAGAAGGATGGCGACATTCAGACAACAGCAGATCTGGCCGGAAAAAATGTGCTGGTTCAGGCGGACTCTTCAGCGCTGGCAGCATTACAGGATGAAGAAAATGCAGAAATTAAAGCGCTGGCGGATTCCTTTGGAAGCCTTACAGAAGTTCCGGATTATGAATCTGCATTAATGGAACTGGAAGCGGGTTCTGCCGATGCGGTTGCCATGGATGAAGGCGTTGCCAAAGATAAACAGACAAAAAATGATAATATTGCGATTCTGGAAGATATCATTTCCAAAGAACAGTATGGTATCGGTTTCAAACAGGGAAATACAGAGTTAAGAGATCAGGTATGGGCAACATTGCTTGAAATGGAAGCCGATGGAGCGATTGATGAAATTGCTGCAAAATATCCATCCATCAATGTGGAAAATATCTGTATCGGTAAATAAACATCCGCGTTGAATTTAAAAGAACGCACTGCCCGAAGGGCACAGAACAATGACAGATATAAGGGGGCGAATGAAATCGCTCCCTTTTTATGCTGTGACTAGAGGAGGACGTAGATATGTCAATCATTGAGATTATCAAACAGTTATCCAGCGGCATGGGAATCACTATCGAAATATTTTTCGTGACCCTGGTAACATCTTTAATTCTGGGGCTTGGGCTGGCTTTGGTCCGTATGTCCAAAATTAAAATTTTTTCAATTCTGGCTAAAATATATATATCGATTATGCGGGGAACGCCGCTGATGCTGCAATTACTGGTCGTTTATTTCGGACCTTATTTTATTTTCGGAATTCAGATCACAAAGGCCTACCGGCTTCAGGCGGTATTGATCGGATTTGCCCTGAATTATGCCGCCTATTTTGCGGAAATTTACCGGTCCGGGATTGAAGCTGTTCCGGATGGTCAGTACGAGGCGGCCAAACTGCTCGGTTACAGCAAAACCCAGACATTCCGATATATTGTGATGCCGCAGGTTGTGAAGCGGATTATTCCGCCGGTGGCCAATGAAACGATTACGCTGGTCAAAGATACATCGCTGGCCTTTACCGTGGCAGTTGCCGAAACTTTTACACTGACAAAACAGCTTGTAGCTTCTCAGTCATCAGCCATGCCATTTGTGGCTGCCGGAATTTTCTATTATATTTTTAATTTATTAGTTGCACTGTTCTTTGAGTATCTTGAAAAGAAACTGAGTTATTATCGTTAGGGGGAATATAGATGAACTTACTGGAAATGAATCATATAAAAAAGAGTTTTGATGGTCTGGAAGTTTTGAAGGATATTTCCCTGACAGTGAGTGAAGGGCAGGTTCTGAGTATTATCGGACCTTCCGGTTCAGGAAAATCCACCCTTCTTCGATGCGCGACCATGTTGGAGAAGATTGACGATGGTGATATAATATATCTTGGAGAGACGGCTGCACAGAGTGAAAACGGCCGGGCCGCTTATGCGAAAGCGGCGGATCTGAAGCGGATTCACGGGTATTACGGGCTGGTGTTCCAGAACTTCAACCTGTTTCCCCACTATTCGGTGATTAAGAATATTACCGATGCGCCTTTGAAGGTACAGCACAGGGATAAAGAAGAGGTGTTTGCGGAGGCGAAGGAGCTGCTTCGTAAAATGGGACTGGAAGATAAGGCAAATGCTTATCCGCACCAGCTTTCCGGCGGACAGCAGCAGCGGGTATCCATTGCCAGAGCGCTGGCAATGAAGCCGAAGATTCTCTTTTTTGATGAGCCGACATCGGCTCTGGACCCGGAATTGACGGGGGAAATTTTGAAAATTATTAAAAATCTGGCAGCAGAAAAGATGACCATGGTGATTGTTACCCATGAAATGAGCTTTGCCAGAAATGTGTCCGATTATGTTATTTTTATGGAGAAGGGGATTATTGTCGAGGAAGGGCATCCGGAAGCCGTCTTTAATTCGGAGAATCAGCGGATGAAGGAATTTCTTGGCAAGCTGAACAAAGAGTAGAAAAGGGGCGATTCAATGATGAATGAAGAACGGAGATGGACCGATGCGGATATTTTATCCAGGGTGGACCATACACTTTTGGCGCAGACAGCGACCTGGGATGAGATCCGGGAACTGTGCGATGATGCGGTCAAGTACGGCACGGCATCCGTATGTATACCGCCGTGTTTTGTGCGGGAAGCCAGAGAATATGTGGGTGACCGCATGAAAATCTGTACGGTCATCGGGTTTCCGAATGGCTATGCTGCCAGTACGGTGAAGGCTTTTGAGACCCGGGAGGCCCTGAAGGACGGCGCCGATGAGATCGATATGGTCATTTCCATCGGCAGGGTGAAAGAAGGTCATTATGATGCGGTTCTTCAGGAAATCAGGGATATTAAGGCAGTGTGCGGCGGTCATATACTGAAAGTAATCGTTGAAACCTGCCTTCTGACAGATGAAGAAAAGATTCATCTCTGCAAGATCGTTACGGATGCAGGGGCGGACTATATTAAAACATCAACGGGATTTTCCACAGGCGGCGCGACTTTTGAAGACGTTGCTCTGTTTGCAGAACATGTGGGGCCGGGGGTTAAAATCAAAGCTGCCGGGGGCATTTCATCGATGGCGGATGCGGAAAAATTTATAGAACTCGGCGCCGACCGTCTGGGAACCAGCCGTATTGTGAAGCTGGTTAAAGAGGAAGGATAATGAATGGTTATGTGGGAAGAACTGATTCAGAAGGCGATGGAACAATTGGAGTATTCCTATGCGCCTTATTCGGATTTTAAAGTAGGCGCGGCGCTTCTTGCCGCGGATGGACGCATTTTTACCGGATGTAATGTGGAAAATGCCGCGTATACGCCATCGAATTGTGCGGAGCGGACTGCTTTTTTTAAGGCAGTCAGCGAAGGGACGAGAGATTTTAAAGCGATAGCGGTTGTCGGTGGAAGACATGGGGTCATCCGGGATTATTGTACGCCCTGTGGTGTATGCCGCCAGGTGATGATTGAATTTTGCGTGCCGGAGGATTTTCAGATTATTGCGGCTAAAAACCGCACAGATTATAAGGTCTATACGCTGGCAGAGCTTTTACCCGGAGCATTTTCTCCGGAATCCTTAGGGGAGGCGGAAGAGTGAAAAAATTTCATCGGATATTTGTGATTGTGATTGATTCCCTGGGTATCGGCGCGATGCCGGATGCCGTTGATTTCGGAGATGAAGGGGCAGATACGCTTGGACATATTTCCGAGAGTGCGGAGATCTTTCATATTCCGAATTTGCAGAGACTGGGCATGGCCAATTTGAAGAAAATGAAACAGGTGTCTCAGATGGAAAAGCCGGAGGCCTATTATTGTGCGCTGAGAGAAGCCAGCGCCGGCAAGGATACGATGACGGGACACTGGGAGATGATGGGACTTAAGGTGACGGTCCCTTTTAAGACGTTCTCAGAACAGGGATTTCCTCCGGATCTGATTGAGGAGCTGGAACGGCGGACCGGCCATAAGATTATTGGAAATAAAAGCTGCAGCGGTACGGTGATTTTAGATGAGCTGGGTGAGGAAGAAATAGCGACGGGCCATATGATTGTATATACATCGGCGGATTCGGTGCTGCAGATATGCGGCAATGAGGAAACCTTTGATTTGAAGGAATTGTACCGATGCTGTGAAATTGCCAGAGAACTGACAATGCGGGAAGAATGGAAGGTGGGACGCGTTATTGCGAGACCTTACGTGGGCCGGAAGCGGGGCGAATTTAAGCGGACCAGTAACCGTCATGATTATGCCCTCAAACCCTTTGGAAAAACAGCCATGGACGTACTGAAAGATAATGGTCTGGATGTTATCAGTGTCGGAAAAATCCGGGATATTTTTGACGGCGAGGGGATTACCCGGTCAGAGCGGTCAAACAGTTCGGTTCATGGCATGGAGCAGACGGCTGAAATTGCAAAAACGGACTTTCATGGACTTTGTTATGTGAATCTGGTGGATTTCGATGCCCTTTGGGGACATCGGCGGAATCCACAGGGTTATAAAGAAGAATTGGAACGGTTCGATGAAAAACTTGGTGAACTGCTGAAATATATCGGAGCGGATGATTTGCTGATGATTACGGCAGATCATGGCAATGATCCGACCTACAGGGGAACGGATCACACCCGGGAAAAGGTACCGCTGCTTCTTTATTCGCCGGCTTTTGAGATGGCAGGACCTCTGGATGAACAGGATACTTTTGCGGTGATTGGTGCGACGGTGGCAGATAATTTTGGGCTGGCGATGCCGGAAGGGACGATTGGAAGGTCGCTGATGAAGCAACTGAAATGAAAATAAAATGAGATTGTCAGAAGATTAATTACTGGCAATCTCATTTTTGATGAATAGCGGATTATTGAATTCTTTTTTGTGTATCTTCTGTTAAACTGAGTGTAAGTTCACTGGCGAAAATCTGAATTTCCGGAGAAATTTCCGTTTGTTTACGAATGGAAACCCAACAGTAGCACGGAGGAGGCGGGATTAAAGAAATAATATGCATATTTTTTAAATGCGGGCGTCCGATAAGATTATCATGAATCATACATCGGTTAAAAATGCATATGCCCTGGTTTAAATTTGTGTATTCCAGAAGGAGGCCTATTTGGGAACTTTGATAGGCAATTTTAGGTTCAAAGCCAGATTTTCTACAATTACTTATAATTTGATTATAGTTATTATGACCACTGGTTACGATATTGAAAATTGAATTCTTTAAATCGGAAAAGGTCAGGTGTTTCGAGTGGTAGAATTCATTGTTCTCTCCGACGGCAACAGCAGGTTCATCTTCAAAACCGGAATAAGTTAAAACATAAGGGGAGGATAGAAAATTTTCGGTCATACCGACGTCAAGATCACCACTGATAAGTTGTTGTTTAATGGTTTCTTCCGGAAGTTCGTGGATGTTGACTTGTATGTATGGATATTGCTTGCGAAATACGTACAGGAAATTGGATGTAAAAGGTGTCTGATAAAAAGGAATAACACCGAAATCGATACTGACCTGCTGTGTATCATTAATTCTTTTTATATTATTTTCAAATATGTCAAAAGATTTCAGCACGGGGCGCGCCAGTTCTAAGACCTGTTTCCCGGCGGGAGTTAATCGATTTCTACGCCCTGTTTTTTCAAAAAGTTTAAATCCAAGATCGTTTTCCATTTTTTTTACGGCTTTGGTCAGAGATGGTTGGGTAATGAATAAGTGTGCAGCGGCCTGTTCAAGGGATTGACACTGAGAAATTTCATATAAATATTTTAATTCACGGATTTCCATAAAACACCTCAAAAATATAACTTTTAGTTATATTATATATGAAAAAGCTTTATTTGTAAAATAAAGAAAGATTATGTAATATATAAAGCATAGATGAAAAAACGCGCGTAAACCATCTGAAAACGTAAATTACATAGAAGTTATATTCATGCACAGGAGGTATATAATGGGATATTTAGCAATGCAGGATTATGCAAAAATGTATTATGAAATTCAGGGAAAAGGTCAACCAATTATTTTTATTCATGGATGGTCTTGTTCTACAGAGACTTTTGCCCCGATGGTGGAAATTTTGAAAAAAGATTATCGGTGCATAAGTTATGATCAGAGAGGCCATGGAGCATCTTCCAGGCCTACGAAAGGTCTTACAATTACGCAGTTAGGGCGAGATTTGAGAGAGCTGATTGAATATTTGGATTTACAGGATGTGATTTTAGTTGGGCACTCTATGGGTGGAGCCACTATCTACAGTTATATACAGCAGTTTGGTTGTGATCGGATAAAAAAAGCTGTAGTTATTGATATGAGTCCAAAGCTGATCAGCGATGATACATGGAAGGGCGGCTGTGTACAAGGCAAATATGTGGAGGCAGATTACTGGTCTGATATGGAAATGATGGGGCAGAATATAGGTGATTTCATGTGGCGGTTTTGGCGGATTGTTTTACCGGCATTTGCAGATTTACCTGAAGAAATGAAAGATATCGTTGCACCAGGATTATTAGGTGTGAACAGTGAACATGTTCTCACGTGTTTATGGCATTCGATGTTTATGCTGGATTATCGTCCGGTAATTAAGGATATTAAAGTGCCATTGTTATATATGATTCCTGAACTAGGCCTGTATCCGCAGGAAGCTGCAGATTTCTTGAAAGAAAATTCCGGAAGTGATGTGGACGTTATTCATTTTCTTGGGATTACCCATATGATTCCGGATGAGGCAACAGAGAAAGCGGCATCAGATATAAAGGCATTTATAGAGAAATAATAATTATCCAGATTATAGTAATACCAAGCCTTTCCTTTTGGAAGAGAGGGAAGGCTTGGCTGAGGTGAGAAGATCTATTACATATTTTTGTTATAGAAACACTCAACATGATATTGGGGAAAGCTAAGGGGTTATAGGTTATATCGATGCGTTAACTCAACTCCATAATTCTTTGAATGGTCATCTGAACCGCCTTGTCGATAAATTGCTGCAGGGTTCCTGTGGAAAGCATGGCTATCCGTGTGTTGCAGCTATCGAAAGGAATGAGAATCCGCAGTGCATCGCTCTGACCTACCGCATTGGCCATAGCCGGTGAGAGTTCACCAAGAATCGAATCGGGAACGACGATGGCAACAACGCCGGCAATGATGTCGGCTTTTTTTGCGTTGTGGATAATCGCATTTTCACCGGTAGCCCCATCCGTGGCCCCCCCGCGAATCATATTGGCTGTTGCTGCCGAATTGGTTCCGAGAGCCCGAACAATGACCGGCAGGTCCTTTGGAAGGGCTTTTGTCAGAGATTCTATATACTGGCGGCCGATACCGCCGCCCTGGCCGTCAATGACGGCAATTAAAAATTCTTTTTTTATCATCTGAATATCTCCATAAGGACTTTGACCGGCGAGCTGATTTTTACCAGCGGCCAAATTCGGATAATTCGAGTCCTTTATTTTTATCAAGTACAGTATTTACGGCCCATTCATGAACGAAGAGCAGCAGCGGATTGCCTTTCAGGTCTTTGATCCGTTTCATATCAGAAGTACCATTGATGCGGGCAACATCGACATCTTCGGCATTGGCAACCCAGCGGATATATTCGTGCGGCATGGCATCCATACGGATTTCAACGCCGTATTCATTTTCCAGACGGAATTTCAAAACGTCGAACTGGAGGACGCCGACAACGCCGACGATAATTTCTTCCATACCGGTATTGTATTCCTGGAAAATCTGAATCGCACCTTCCTGGGCAATCTGGGTCACACCTTTAATAAACTGTTTACGTTTCATCGTATCGACCTGACGCACTTTGGCAAAATGCTCCGGTGCAAAGGTCGGAATTCCTTCGTAGGCGAATACTTTTCCGGGAACGGAGATGGTATCACCGATGGAGAAAATGCCCGGGTCAAAGACACCGATAATATCTCCGGCATAGGCTTCATCAAGAATCTTACGTTCCTGAGCCATCAGCTGCTGAGGCTGGGAAAGTTTCAGTTTCTTTTTGCCCTGAATGTGGAAAACGTCCATGCCTGCATTGAATTTACCGGAACAGATACGCATGAAAGCAATACGGTCTCGATGAGCTTTATTCATATTTGCCTGTATTTTAAACACGAAAGCGGAGAAATCTTTATCAAAAGGGTCGATTTCACCGATATCGGATTTTCTTGGCAGCGGATGGCTGGTCATTTCAAGGAAATAATTCAGGAAAATTTCAATACCGAAGTTTGTCAGGGCGGAACCGAAGAATACAGGGGTCTGTTTTCCGTGGCTGACTTTTTCGATATCAAAGTCGGCGCCGGCGCCGTCCAGAAGTTCGATGTCATCCTGCAATGTCTGGAAAAGCTCATCACCGACCATGCCGAGAAGTTCCGGTGAGTCGATGTCCAGATTTTCAGTGTCAACCGCTTTCTGACCGTTGGCAAAGGCTGTGAACGTTGTTACGTGTTTGGCGCGGCGGTCATAAACACCGCGGAATTCTTTACCGGAGCCGATTGGCCAGTTCATCGGACAGGTGTTAATGCCGAGGACAGATTCGATTTCATCCATCAGTTCAAACGGGTCGTTGGCATCCCGGTCCATTTTGTTGATAAAAGTAAAGATAGGAATATCTCTGAGCAGACATACCTTGAATAATTTTTTTGTCTGGGCTTCAACACCCTTGGAAGCGTCGATGACCATAACGGCAGAATCGGCGGCCATCAGTGTCCGGTAGGTATCTTCTGAGAAGTCCTGGTGTCCAGGGGTATCCAGAATGTTGATGCAATAACCGTCATATTCAAACTGAAGGACAGAGGAAGTGACGGAAATACCTCTCTGTTTTTCGATTTCCATCCAGTCAGAAACCGCATGTTTGGATGTTTTTTTGCCCTTTACGGAACCGGCCAGATTAATGGCGCCGCCGTAAAGAAGGAACTTTTCTGTCAATGTTGTTTTTCCCGCATCGGGGTGGGAAATAATGGCGAATGTTCTTCGTTTATTAATTTCTTGCTTAAAATCAGCCAAGGGAGTACCTCCAAAATTTAAATCTGTTTCATTTTAACTAAATTTAAATTATACCTTACAGGCATACCGCATGTCAATGCTTCGCAAGGGCGCACAGCACAGAAAGTATTTTACAAAGATTTAACAATCCGGTTGACGCGGGTAGCCATGTATTCTAATATAAGGGTATATGAACGAAGGAGGAGAAGGTATGGGGAAAAAGGTAAAAATCGGGATTGGCATATGCGTTGGCCTCCTTCTGGCCGTTATCCTTGTGGTTGGAGGGTATGTCGTCTATATGCAGGCACATTTTTACAGGATTCCGGACCATACAGCGCTGGCGGTTGAAAATAACCGGGAGGCGGTTTTGGAGACCGGACATACATATACGGCGGTGACTTATAATGTCGGATTCGGAGCCTATGGACCGGATTACAGCTTTTTTATGGATACAGGTGAAATGAAGGACGGTACGAAGACACAGGGAATATACGGAAAGGCGGTCAGCCGGGAAGATACGGAGAAAAATACATCCGGTTCTGTCCGGATACTGAACGATCTGAATGCGGATTTTATGCTGCTTCAGGAAGTGGATGAGGATGCGGACCGGAGCTATCACCTGAATCAGGTATCCTGTCTGAAAGAAAGTTTTCCGGATTACAGCTCGGTTTTTGTCAATAATTTTCATACGGCGTATCTGCTGTATCCGTTTTCAGATCCCCATGGGGCTGTTCAGGCGGGACTTTTAAATTTCAGCCGTTATAAGGCGGCGGATGCCATACGGCGCAGCTATCCGGTGGATGACAGCTTTATCACCAAATTTACGGATTTGGACCGCTGTTTCTCGGTGATGCGGTTTCCGGTAAAGGATGGAAAAGAACTGGTACTGGTGAACAGTCATATGTCGGCCTATGATGAAGGCGGAAAAATAAGGGTACAGCAGTTGGAGCTCCTGAATTCGGTGATGGCGGAAGAATATGAAGCGGGAAACTATGTGATTGTCGGCGGCGATTTCAACCATGCCATGGGAGAAGCCGTGGCAGAGGGATTTGCTACAGAGCAGAAGTTTCCGGCGTGGGTATCTGTTCTGACTTCGGAGGAACTGGCAGATGGCATCCGGATGGTTCGGGCAGAAAATGAACTGGATGTGCCGACATGCCGCGGAGCGGATATTCCTTATATAAAGGGTGTGAATTATACAACGGTTGTCGACGGATTTCTTGTTTCGGCTAATATCCGGGCGACGGCGGAGAACATCGATGCGGATTTTGCTTATAGTGACCATAATCCGGTGAAGCTGACATTTGAACTTATGGATTAGAAAGTTAAAAAATTCTGTTCCGATATTTTTATCGGAATGGAATTTTTTTGTATGTTTTTTGGGAGAAGAGGCGTCTAATAGGTGTATACAAAATAATCCGTATACGGAGACAAGCGGGGAGGCGAAGTGATTTTGGATAAAAATGACAGGGAAGAACGTCTGGTAAAAAAAGCTATGCGGGGCAATGTTGATGCCTATGGAAAAGTCGTGGATATCTATAAGGAATATTTGTATAAAATGGCCTGGCTGTATGTTCGAAATGAAGATTTGGCATTAGATATTGTTCAGGACAGTATTCTTAAAGGATTTCGGAGCATCAGATCGCTGCGGGAAGCCCGGTATTTTAAAACGTGGATGACCCGGATACTTATCAATACAGCCGGGGATGCACTCAGAAAAAATACCGGGATATACAGTTTGGAAACGGTTGGAGATGTGCTGGGAGGCGGCACGGAGAAAATTGAGGAACGGATGGATGTGTATGAGGCCATCGGCCGGCTGGAGAAGCATTATCGGTCAGTCATTATATTGAAATATTTTGAAGATATGAAACTGGCGGAAATTGCAGAAACACTGCAAATGCCGGAAGGGTCTGTGTCTGCGTATCTGACACGGGCAAAACGGGAACTTAAAAAGTATTTAAAGGAGGGCTATGAAAATGCGTGATTTGATGAATCAGGTACCGGTTTCCGACCGGCTGGACCGTTTGGTGGCGGACAGTTTGAATCAGTTGAGAGCGGAACAGAAACGAAAACGGCGTCAGAAACTATTCGCCGCAGCAGGCGGTGCAGCAGCGGTATTTGCCTGTGCATTTATCTTTCTGAATGTCAATCCTGCGCTGGCGGTGCGGCTTCCGGTAATCGGCGAATTATTTGATAAAATAGAAGAAACGATCAGTTATAAAGGAGATTACAGCGATCATTCAAACATTTTACTGCCTGAAAAAGAGATAAATAAACTGGAAGCGGGTGAAATTGTGGATTCTCCGTATGTGCAGATTTCCAACGGCATTACGGTGGCAGTTTCCGAAGTGACTTACAGCGGACAGGCGGTGTATCTGGCGATGACCATTCATAACGAGGCGGCTTTTCCTGAGAGCTTTTATGAAAATTCAGTCAGCGAGGAGATCGGATATCAGACGCTCTATTTGGAATGTCCTGAAAGAAACGGCGTCGATTCCTGCCTTATGCGTGTAGAGGGATGTTTTAAAGATGAATACACGTTTATCGGTATTTTTCGCCATGATACAACGGGATTTATCCGGGGAGATGGCAGCGGCGTTTCCGGTATCAATTATTTTCTGAAAATTGATGCTATCCGCGGCGAAGGGCCTGAAGGGGAGGCAGCGGCTATTCCAAGATATGAAGGTGAATGGAACTTTAAGGTTCATGGGGAACTGGACATGAATCAGATCCGTACCGTTAAGGTTGATGCAGTGGGAGTGGATGGTTTTCGAATTAAAGGTCTTATCCGGACGCCGTATGAGATTTATGCGGAAGTTGAAGCGCCGGAAGGCCGGGATGCGAAGCGTTGTTTTACGGTTATTTGTGATGCCAATGGAAATCGGCTGCCGCTTCAGGCGGAGACTTCGGAAAACTACAGCACTTATCAGAGGGATGTAAGCAAAGTGTCTGTTTTTGTCTGTGATTATGAAGAATATATGGGAAAACTGGAACAGGGCTATTCGGCAGTTTCGGATGAAAAGACCTATGCACAGTATTTATCCGGCTATGCATTGGTTTCCGCTGAGGTTACATTTGAAGCAGAATAGAATTCGGGAAAAAGGTCATTGTTCCATGGGGGTGTTTAATGGTATAATAGATGCACGGCTTTGCGCCGAAAAAATATAAAGGTGGTTAGAAATTATGGCAGATATACAGAAGATAGAAACACCCTACGGAACCGTGACCGCAGAGAAAGTGACATTTTATGCGAATGGAGGGTTAAAGACAGCGGAACCTCTGGAGCCGGTATTTATCCAACATTCCACAGGGCTTTATATTGCTTACGACAATACACCGCTAAAAGATGAGGAACATCTTCCGACGCTGGAGCTGGATGAAAGCGGAAAGATTAAAGCGCTTCGGACGGTGGGAACCGGATTGATCTGTATGTCCAGCACGGGAAAATCCATGCGCATCGGGGCGCAGTGGCGTCCGGATCCGAGAGATACCGGAGCGGATGTGCTCATACCGATACGGATCGTGTTTTCAGAAGATGAACTCTGTGTAACGGACAGTGACGGTAAGGTGATTCATATTCCTTTAAGCGACTATGATATTAACGTGGATTATCTGACAGATAACATTGTTATGTCCAGCGGCTGCGGCGACTGCAGTACGTGCAGTACCTGTGGAAGCTGTGACGGCGGATGCAGTATTTAACAGCACATCGGAGAGAGGAAACGGTATGAAGAAAAGGATTATGGCAGTCTTTATGGCAGCGGCCGTCATTCTTTCAATCACCGGATGTGCGTCTTCCGGAGGGAAAGCAGAGAAGGCAGCGCCGGGGACGGCGGCAGCAGATTCCGGGACAGTCGCAGAGATTCAGGTTTTTGTGGCGAATAGTCTGAATGATGTTATCCAGGAGCTGGCGCAGGTGTATCAACAAACCCATCCCGGAGTGAAAATCATTCCGAATGCACTGGGGTCTCAGGAGCTGAGGCAGCAGATTGAAAGCGGTATGGCCTGCGATCTGTTTATTTCCGCGAATATGGCTCAGATGACGAAGCTGGATGAAAATACAGACAGGGACTATGTCCGGGATGGAAGCATTGTGAGGCTGTTGACGAACGAACTTGTGCTGATTAGCGGAAAAAATAGTGGCACATCTGTTACAGGATTTGAAACGATTCCAAAATGCCGGGGTGTGTTTGCGCTGGCAGGGGAAGAGGTTCCTGCGGGCAGTTATTCGCGGCAGGTTTTTGAAAAGCTGGATATTACAGATGAAGTATTTTCGCTGGATATTGATGAAAAGACGAAGGTCGGAGATGTGCGCAGCGCCGTGGCGGAGGGGCTTGCGGAAATCGGAACGGTTTACCGGTCGGATGCCTGCAAATCCATAGACAGGCTGGATATTATCGATACAGCCGATGCCTCATGGCTGGATACGCCGATTGTTTATCCGATGGCTCTGATTCACAATTCGGGTGCTGATGCAGCGGAAAGGGAAGCTGCCGAAGATTTTTATGAATTTTTGCAGTCTGAAGAGGCGGCGGCGGTATTTGAAAAGTATATGTTTACGATGTACAGATAGATGGGAAGGAGGTGTTGGCCGATGGAAGATATGATTGAAGCGCTGCAGATTTATTTTTCAAGAGCCAATGCCTGGACGCCGTTATGGGTTACGCTGAAAACAGGGATAGCGGCAACCTTTATTACATTTTTTACCGGATTATTTGCGGCTGCACGGGTGATGCGGCTGCCATCCGGGAAGAAAGCCGTTGCCGACAGTATCCTGACGCTTCCGATCGTTCTTCCGCCGACCGTTGTCGGATTTGTGCTTTTGCTCTTATTCAGCAGGAACAGACTGCTTGGAAAGACATTGAATCTGGCCTTCGGAGTCGTGATTCCGGGGACATGGGCGGCCTGCGTCATTGCGGCGGTGGTCATTTCTTTTCCACTGATGTACCGCAATACACGTGCAGCCTTTGAACAGATGGATGTGACGATGATTTATGCGGCCCGTACACTGGGGTTGTCCGAATGGGAAATTTTCTGGAAAATCAGTGTGCCGAATGCACTGCCGGGGATTGCTTCGGGAACGGTGCTGGCATTTGCCCGGGCGATCGGCGAATACGGAGCCACATCCATGTTTGCCGGAAATATTCTTGGAAAAACAAGTACCATTTCTCAGCAGATTGCTGTTCAGATGGTCAATGACAACGGTCTTATCGCCGGTTTCTGGTCGATTCTTATTGTGGCCATATCGGTATGTGTTGTGTTTTTGATGAATCGGTTTTCGGGCAGGATGAATTTTCCCGGGAGGTGGGGATAATGTCTGTGGATATTGCGGTAAAAAAATATTTTGGAGATTTTACGCTGGATATTCAGTTCCAGTCCCAAGATAACCGGATTGCGGTACTTGGAGAATCCGGCAGTGGAAAAAGTATGCTTCTCAAATGTATTGCCGGCGTAATGACGCCGGATGAAGGCCATATCATTATAAATGATGTGACTTTTTTCGATTCCGGAAAAAATATCCATCTCAGGCCCCGGCAGCGCCGGGTGGGCTATCTGTTCCAGAATTATGCCCTTTTTCCGAATATGACGGTGGAAAAAAATATCGGTATCGGTCTTCGGGAGAAAAAGGAGACAAAAAAGAAAATCGTAGCGTCCCTGATTGAAGAATATCATTTGGAGGGTCTGGAAAAGCGGCGTCCGGCAGAGCTGTCCGGAGGACAGCAGCAGAGGACGGCCCTGGCCCGGATGATGGCCTGTATGCCGGAAATTATTTTGATGGACGAGCCCTATTCGGCCATGGATGAATCTCTGAAAAGGGAAATGCAGCGGGAAATGTCCGTGTTTCTGAAACGCTATAAAGGCAATCTGATTTTTGTGTCCCACAGCCGGGAAGAGGTATATCGGTTCGGGCGGGAAATTGCGGTCATACATGATGGCAAAGTGCTGCGAATGGATGGACGGGACGCGATTTTTGAACAGCCCGGAAGTCTTCAGGCGGCCCGGCTGGTTGGCTTTGATAATATTGAAAAGGGCCGAAAAACGGATGATTTTGAAGTCCTGGTTCCAGCTTGGGGGATGCGGCTGAAAACGGAAACACCTGTACCGGAACAGGATGTGTATGTGGCCATACGTTCCAGAGATATCCGCCGGGGAAGTGCCGGGGAGGAAAATGCCTTTCTGGCGGAGCTGACGGCGGACTGGGAAAGACCTTTTTACGGCCAGTATCTGTTGAAAACGGCGCCGGAGGCTAAGGCTCTCTGCTGGGTATCAGAAAAAAACGGTGAGACCGGAGAAAAGGCGTGGATCTGTCTGCCAAAAAACAAACTTCTTTTGCTGGGTAAATGATGAAAGTTTTATAAACAACTATAAATTTTTCATAGCTTTAATTGACATTGTATGAAATGATGTTAGAATTTAATGAAAAACATCTGGAGGTGTAGCAGTGGTTAAACAGAATGAAAAAATAAGTCTGGTGGACTACACGGATAAATATGAGGAAATTTGCGAAGGAACCGATTTGATTCCCGGAGAATTATTTGATGTGTATGGTGTTAAGCGGGGACTCAGAGATAAAAACGGCAACGGCGTTTTATCCGGACTGACCCACATATCTAAGATAGAAGCTTTTAAAAATGTGGACGGAAAAAAGGTTCCGTGTGACGGTAAATTATGGTATCGCGGATACAGTATTATCGATCTGGTCCGGGGTTTTTCGGAAAAACGGTTCGGTTTTGAAGAGATTACGTATCTGCTTTTATTTGGTAAGCTGCCGAATGTTGAGGAACTTCAGACCTTTAAACGTGTCCTGAATGCCAGCCGGACACTGCCGACAAACTTTACACGGGATGTTATTATGAAGGCGCCGAGTAAAGATATTATGAATTCGGTGACAAAGAGTGTGCTGACTCTGGCATCCTACGATGAGAATATGACGGATCCGTCGATCAGTAATGTGCTGCGCCAGTGCCTTCAGTTGATCGGGATTCTTCCGATGCTTTCGGTTTATGGATATCATGCCTATAATCACTATGAATGTGGGGACAGTTTTTATATTCATCGTCCGGATGAGAATCTGTCGACTGCAGAGAATATTCTTCTGATGCTTCGTCCGGATAAGAAGTACACGGAGCTGGAAGCCCGTGTCCTGGATATTGCACTGGTACTGCATATGGAACACGGCGGCGGTAATAACTCCACTTTTACGACCCGTGTTGTAACATCGGCCGGCTCAGATACGTATTCGGTTGTGGCCGCTGCGCTTTCTTCGCTGAAGGGACCGAAACACGGCGGCGCCAACATCAAGGTCGTGGAGATGATGCGGGATCTGAAAGAAAGTGTTTCGGATCTAAACGATGAGGCGGCTGTCAAAGAATACCTCGGAAAACTGCTGGATAAACAGGCTTTTGACAAAAAGGGACTGATTTATGGTATGGGCCATGCCGTTTACTCCCTTTCCGATCCGAGAGCGCGGATTTTTAAAGGCTTTGTTGAGCGTCTGGCAAAGGCCAAGGGCAGAGAAGCGGATTTTAAGATTTATTCTGCGGTTGAGCGCCTGGCACCGGAGGTTATTGCGGAAAAACGGAAGATTTATAAAGGTGTCAGCGCTAATGTGGACTTTTACAGTGGATTTGTATACAGTATGCTGGATATTCCGCTGGAACTGTATACACCGATTTTTGCGATGGCAAGAATCGTTGGCTGGAGCGCCCATCGGATCGAGGAGCTTGTAAATGTGGATAAGATCATTCGTCCGGCATATTTGAGTATTATGGAAGAGAAGGATTATGTTGCGCTTGAAGAAAGAGGCTCCAAAGACGCCTGAGGCAGGGAGTCGTTATTTATAGAAAGGAAAGAAATATGAAGAATAGAATCAGAAAAATTATGGGAATTACAACAGTGGTTGTATTATCAGCGGCGTTATTGGCCGGCTGCGGCGGTAAGAAAAAGGATGAAAAAAAGGAAACCGAAACAACTCAGGAAACACAGGCGCCGGAAGTACCGGAGCTGGAAGCGAGTACAGGAACGGTTGTATCTTTAAAGAGCAATAAGCTGACGATGGAAACCGGCGATGGTAAAGAGCTTGTTTTTGATATCGCCGATGCGGATAAAAAAGGTGAAAAGGATATTAAAACAGGAAATCCGGTAGCGGTTGTTTATACCGGAGAAATTTCAGGAACAGATACAGAAGATACGGTTGTCGAACTCGTTATTGCGATGGAAAGCGGCAGCGCTGCGTCCAAGACAGATGAGACGTCAGATAATGACGACGAAAGCGGACAGATGACCGGGGAAGTCACAAAATATATTGAAGATGAAAAACTGGTGATTCAAAATGATGCGGACGGCGAATTATATTATTTTTCAGTTGACAGCGATACGGTAATCAGCGGCGATGATATTGAAGAAGGCGATGAAGTGACGGTTGCCTACACCGGAGATATCACAGGAAATGATCTTGTTCCGGTAACGAAAATTACAAAGGGATCGTCAGGAAGCCGTACTGCAGGAACGGGTTCTTCCAGTCCTTCTGCAAAGGGAGAGACGATCAGCGGAACCGTGACGGCGGCATCGATGAATACGGTAACGATTGAAACAAGCGGCGGAACCACCTACACATTCTCAACGATGGATGCGGACATTGCCATTACGGGCGGACTTGAAGAGGGGATGGATGTCACATTGCATTATAACGGAGATCTTTCCGAAGGTGCAGAAGATGTTACCGTAACCTCTGTTGAAGAAGATAAATAGAATTTAGAAATTACAGACAACATAAAAAAGCGTAAAAAGAGGGCTCCAGGATTTCTCCTGGAGCCTTATTTTTGCAGAGTATATTTGATTTATTCATCTGCCGGATTAACGATAACTGCGATACCATCAGGAATAACAGTGATTTTGCTGTCTTTCTTTCCGAGGTAAGCGTCAGCCATAGCGATGGCTTCGTCTAAGTTATGTGCGTAATCCATATGCATATCTTTAATTAACTGTTCCGGTGCATCTGTAATAACGATGATTTTGAATTTCAGAAGCATACGGCAGAGAATCTGGGATTCCCACTGATCCGGAATCGTATGTTCAGCATCTGTTGCAAGGAAGCCATCCATGATCTTCTGGTTATCCTGTTCATCAACAAATGTACGCCAGAAGCTTTCACCGCCATGACCATCGCTGCAGCTTGTAGCGATAATGATAACGCCGCCTTCGTTACAGGTTGCTTCTGCGGCTGTCATACCTTTTACAGACTGATACAGGTTCTGATCCAGAGGATAACCGCCATTGGTTGTAATAGCGATATCTGCAGGAATCGCTTTAACGCCTGCAAGTTCATTCATGAATTCGCAGCCTTTTCTGTGAGCGTTGTTTAAATGTCCGGCATAAGCTGCAATGACCTTTTTATCTGCGTCCAGAAGAACGTTGCAGATGAACTGAAGGTGTACAGCTTCAGCAGCCCAGAGCATATCTTTGTGCATAGGGTTCTTATCGAGGGAACCGGCACGGGAATATGGATCTGCGATAAATGCAGAACAGTGGTTAGCTAATACGGTTGTACGGCTGGAGATACCAGGAAGAACACTCTTACGTCCGCCGGAGAAACCAGCGAAGAAGTGTGGTTCAATGAAACCTTCGGAGATCAGAAGATCTGCTTCTGCAGCCACTTTATTAACGATCAGTTTTCCGCCGGAAGGAAGAATGCCGATGTATACGAGGTCTTCTTCTTTTCCGCTTTCGTGGATCACATATTTAATCTTTGGATGGTTGACCATGTCTTCGCCAAATTTGTTAACTAATTCTTCGTGGGTTGTCAGACGATGGAAACCGGTAGCAATAAGGATGGTCAGTGTTGCATCCGGGTTGCCTTCTTCGATTTCTTTCATCATTTCAGGAAGAATGATTTTACTTGGAACAGGGCGTGTATGGTCACTGGCAATCATAACGATGTTCTTTTTGCCCTTAACTAATTCTCTTAAACGCGGAGAGTCAATTGGGTTTTCTAATGCTTCTCTGACAATTTCTGCTTCGGATTTTTCTGCTTTAAATTCATGGGCATGAGATTCAAGAATTCCGGCAAGACGTTCTTCCGGAATGTTTAAATCGAGAGTACCTTTCCCATAAGGTAATTTTATAGTTTTCATAAAGAGCCTCCTTTAAATCTTATATCATAATAATAATCCCTAGAAACCGCTACATTTCTAAGTTTTATTATATACGGCTTTGTGCAAAATGTCTATAAAAGTTATTTCTTTAACGAAAGAAATTCAACAATATACACAATTGGTTGGACCAATCTAAACAATTTCAAGAACTTTGACTGTGAAAACCTGCTAATTCACGGGAATTTGAAAGGAAATGAAATTCCTTGACTAAATATGGAACAGATGTTGACACATTGAATAATGATAAAAAGATAACGATAATCCATGAAAAACAGGAAATAAGACCGGATACAGAATTTCCGGATGCGTAAAATTATAATTCTGCGTATATAAAAAAATAATAAATTGTGATATGATTAAGAAGTATTCGATGAAAGGTAATTATTGGGATGGGAGGAATCAGCGGTGCCGGGATTTGTTATACATCTTGCAGAAGCGATTGTGATTATGGAGTCCATGAAAAAGAAGCCGGACGATGCCTGGCGTCAGGACTTTCTTCTGGGTTCTCTGCTGCCGGATACCCGGTTGGGAGAGCACAAGGCGGTATCCCATTTCTGGGGCTGCGGTCAGGAAGAATACATTGCCCGGGCGCCAAAGCTGTCACTTTTTCTGGAGAAATACAGACATCGTCTGGATGAACCGGCGATTCTCGGATATTACGCCCATTTATATCTGGATGAACATTATGTCTGCCGTTTTTGGCCGAAGGTATTGTCTTTTGAAGACAAAAACGGATGTATTCAATCCAAAAAAGATAAAATCACCCAGGTTGAATTGAAGCACAGCGGAGAGAAGGTTCCTTTTGAAAAATTTTTTTCGCCGGAATATTATTATGGCGATTATACCCGGTGTAACCACTGGTTTGTTGAGAAGTTTCATATAAAACCGCCGGAATACAGGAATATGGAGCTGTTGGGAATGAATGAAGTGCAGCCGGAAGCGCTTAAAGATGTTCTCGAAGAACTGGAATATCTTTTCAGCAGGGGATGCATCGGAGATGAAAAATGGATGAAGGTGTTTGATTTGGCAGAATTGGAGGCCTTTGTCAGGGATACGGCAGAAGCTTTTTGCAGACATATGGAGGATTTGATGCATATGTGAAAAGAGCCGGAACAGAGAGGTGTTTATGGATTCCTATAATCAGTTAAATGAAGTGTTGGTCCATTTATTTAATCATACAATGAAGATTGAGGAACAGTCCTTAATCCGGGAAGAATTTAAAGATATTTCTATGAATGATATGCATATTATGGATGCAATCGGAATAGATCAGCCAAAAAACATGTCATCGATTGCCCGGTTAGTTGGGGTGACGGTAGGCACGCTGACGATCGCGATGAATAATCTGGTGAAAAAGGGATATGTTACCCGGACCCGAAGCGAAGAAGACCGGCGGGTGGTTCTTGTATCGCTGGATGAGAAGGGAAAGAAAGCTTATCGGCGTCATGAGAAGTTCCATTTGGAAATGATTAAGGCCATGCGTCAGGGACTGAATGATGAACAGTGTGAGGTTTTGATGCAGGCGATGAGAAATTTAAGAGAGTATTTTAAGTCTCTGTAATAAACGAGGTGGAAAAGATGAAGGAAAAAGGCGGTCTGTCCAGTTCACAGGAAGATTATTTGAAGCAGATTTATGTTCTGGCCCAGCGCAGTGAAGAGGTACGTGTTACAGATATTGCGAAGTTATTGGAAATTTCAAAACCGAGTGTAAATCGGGCGATGAATACCCTGAAAGAGCAGGGATATATTGAACATGAGCATTACGGCACGATCAAACTGACCAAAGAGGGCGTTGCCGCAGGAAAAAATATTCATGAAACCTATAAAACAGCCTATAAGTTTTTGACGGAATTTCTTGGGGGTGAGCGCCGCTGAAGCGGAAGAAGAGGCGCATTTAATGGAACATGCCATGAGTAAGGCCACACGGAAAAAACTGAAAAAATTCATGCGAAAGAAAAAATAGACGACTGTCAGAGAAAAACTCTGATAGATGCCAAAAAGGACTTTGCGATTTGAGAGATCGGCAAAGTCCTTTTTGGCATTTTTACTTCTGCGAAGCTTTAATGATTAATTTAATTCGTCAACAACTTTCTGGATGGCTGCCAGAGCATCATCAGGCAGTTTGTCGTAACCGTCTTTAGCGACGGAGAATTCTTTGATTTCGTTGACACGGTCTGTCATGCGGGCTTTTAACTGAGCCAGATATTCAGGGTCTTTCATATCCGGAACAAAACCTTCCCAGTCCATGATTTCAATATCAGAGAAAGGTCCCCAAGGTTTGAAATCGGCTTTGCCTTCAACGATGGCTTCCAGAATTCCGAGGGTGTCTTTCGGCTGGACTTTTTTGCCCATAAAATCACCGGTATTTACGATATAGCAGTCAACATTCTTTTCATCCACCAGTTTTTTGAATTTCTCGTAGTCATTGGCCAGCGGATAGGTACGGAATGGGTTGGCATAAGGAACGACAACCAGCTTGTTCGGATCAACACCCGGCGCCAGACGCTCTGCAGAAGAACGTTTTGTCGCGAGAGTAGCACCCATGACAGAAGCCAGAGAGGCGCCTTTTAATTTAACGACCGGTGGAATGGTCGGGTCTTTCATAATCCAGAAGATGGCATTTACCGGAGAGTCAATCCGGTCCACACGGTTTGGTGACCAGAGCTTGGATTTAATCGCACGGCCGTTACCGTTTCGGACATCCTCAGTGACTAACTGGATTTTTCCGTCGGCATCCATCGTTGCAGAGTTATTCATGGAAGTCAGCAGATAGGTATTGTCCGCACATCCGGTCGGATAATCGGCTGTTTTGTCAAAATAAGTCGGTTCAATGGCAATGGATGCACAGGTATCGGTATTAATGATAAAAGCATCATCGTGAAGTACTTTAATCGGGTATTTGCCGCCGTGTTTTGCGTGGGTCAATGTGGACTTACCGGAGCCGGACAATCCATAAACGGACGCAACAAACTTGGAGCCATCCGGAAGAGAGTATTCTTTCTGTCCGCCATGGCAGGAAGCATAGCCGTTTCGGTTGGCAATAGCCCAAACCATCGTTAAGGTGCCTTTTTTATGTTCGCCAAAGTATCTCATGCCGAGAATACATGCACAGTTGGTTTCTGTATTAAAATAGCACAGCGTTTTTTTTGCAGGATCACTCAGACAGCTTAAGTCCACGCCTGGACGGTCGGAACCGTTCCACTGAGGATCGGAGAAAATATAGATATCCGCTTCTTTGCCGTCACCGACAGGTTTGGAATTTTTATACATTTTTACGTATTCATCGGACATATACTGGAAGTTGAGCATCCAGGAATAGAGGATGTTTTCTTCACCTTCCGGAATGAGCAGATGGCATTTTACCATGAATTCAGGGTCAAGTCCGGCATAGACCTCTGCATGATACATGGTTTTCCAGCGGGATTCATAGACGGCGTCCATAGCGACTTTATCCAGCTCATCACAGTTTACCCCAGGTTCTCCGGCGATACGGCGGGCAACCGCATAACGTCCGGTGATGGCACCGTCGTTGAAAAGCAGAACTTTAGCGTCTTTTTCAAGGCCGAATTCTTCGCCCCGGTAAACCGGCATATCCGTAACAATCGTTCCCGGAGAATTTTTAGCCAGTTCGTAAGCTTCTTTTAATGTGTTGATTTTAACGACATTATTTCCATAAAAAGCGGCTTCGATGATGGAGCGGGTTTTGGAGAAACCCGGTTTTCCGGCGCCGATTTCATTAATGTTGTAATAGGCTTTTGTAGACATTTGTATAACCTCCCTTTAGATATGGGGATTGTCTGTGTAGGGCAATCCACTTTATTCATTTACAACTATAAACAACAAATGACCGGATGTCAAGAAATGGCAGATATCTATTTCGTTTCGTCTGTCGTTTCCTGTACGGAAGTTTCCGGCATATATTTGCGGATAACAGGGAACGGCGCCGGGCCCAAATCGAGAAATTCCCGGTGGAATTCTTTGATATCAAAGCTTTCTCCGAGATTATCCCGGGCATTTGTTTTGAGTTCCTGGATTTCGTCCATGCCAATGCCGTAGACCATGTAATTGGTCGGATTGAAGAGGACATCTTCGTAAATTGTCTGAAGGGTTTCGTCATCCAGATCCAGATAGGTTTTCAAAAATTCTTTGGTTTTCTCCAGAGACCAGCCTTCATAATGGATACCAAGATCCAGGCGGCAGTAGAGGTTCAATGCGAAGGTGCTGTTGTTCAGACGGAGAACCTCTGCGAGGTCTTCGGAAAAACCACAGTAGCTGTAGGACATATTTTCAACATAGGAAGCCCAGCCTTCGACGTAGCCAAGACATTCACAGGCCTTTCGAATCGGGTTCGGATGGGTGTTCAGGTAATAGGTGTACTGATACATATGGCCCGGATAGCCTTCATGGGCCAGGGTCGGCATCAGCGCATTCGCATAATTTTCGTTGAGATTCAGATAAATCTGGTTATTGGAAATATCGTCGATTCTCGGTATAAAATACATGGCCGGACTGAGGTTTTCGGACATGGATTCATGGACGTTTTTCAGCGTGTAGCTGACTTCCGGCGGTTCAGGCATCTGCTCAGCGGTGAAAGTGGACTTAAAGTGTTCGACAATTTCCGCCGGGGCGCTCATAGAATATTCTGCGGCAGCAGCGTCATCAAGAACCTGAGGATTCTTACTCATAATCATTGCCATGGCAAAAAGGCTGTCACCCATCTGACTTTCTGTCATTTCAATGAGTTCTTCCGGTGTTTTATCGGTACCGACGGAAGATTTTAAAAGATATTTATAATATTCCAAGCCATTTTCATAGGAGGCCAGACTGCCGTTTTCCGGTGCGGTATCCAACTGGGCGGTCAGGGAATCAATGATCTTCTGATAGGCCGGAATCACAGAATTCAGAACGGCGTCTTTGTTTTTTTCGATATACGCATTTTTTTCTTCTTCGGACAGGTCGGTTAACTCCGTCAGATTGTCCGGGAAAACTTCGATGAGCAGGTTGGTTTCCGGATTTTCAATATAATTCTGACATTCTTCGATGGAAGCCTGTACGGCGGCTTTACACATACCATAGCCGTTTTCAACCTTTTTGTTTTCAAAGGCGAGAATCTGATCCACATATCCACCGAGACTGTTTAAAAGGGCGAGATAGTCCTCGACATCGGTTTTATCGTCAAAGTGGTATTCGGCAAGGTTTATCGGTAACTGGCTCTGAAAACCAATGAGCGGAGACAGATTATTTGTCTGGAAAATATAATTAAAACCTTCAAGATCCGCCTCAAGGGAATATTTCAGAACATCATAATCGACAGCACGCTCATCTTTAAGACCGGTGATTTCATTCAAACGGTCGAGATAGGACTGAAGTTCCGCCTTATCTGCTTCCAGGTCTTCGTCCGTGATGGAAATTTCGCCCCATGTTACTTCGTCCATCTGGATGCCAAAAGCGGATGGGTCCTTCAGCGTGAAGCTCAGGGTCAGCGTGTCACTGCCGGCATAGTTTCTGAAAATATCCTGGGACAGTTGGTCAAAAGCGGCTTCCGGTGTCTGATTCTGTGCTTCGGTGGATGCGGGCGCGCCTGTTTTATCGGTACATCCGGTAAACAGCATGGCTGTGGTGCAGAAGCATGCTAAAAATAGTTTCAATGATTTTTTTACCTTCATTGTGTAAAACCCCCTTTTTTAATATGTTTATTATATCAAAATCCGGGCCTGTTATGTGAAAATAATGGAAAAATTTTGTTTTAGAAGAAAAAGAGGAGGAAGGCTTGTCTTTGAAACGGGGATATATTATAATAAGAAATTAGCTTATGATGATAATTAAGGGAGGAAATAATATGGCAAAGAAACCCTATTATATAACAACAGCAATTGCCTATACGTCAGGGAAGCCTCACATTGGAAATACGTATGAGGTCATTCTTGCAGACAGTATTGCGCGTTTCAAACGGGCACAGGGCTATGATGTGCGTTTTCAGACCGGAACAGATGAACATGGACAGAAGATTGAGATTAAGGCGCAGGAAGCAGGCGTTACACCAAAGGCCTTTGTGGACAATGTAGCCGGAGAGATTCAGCGGATCTGGGATTTAATGGACACATCCTATGACCGTTTTATCCGTACAACGGATGCGGATCATGAAGCTCAGGTTCAGAAGATTTTTACAAAGCTTTATGAACAGGGGGACATCTATAAAGGCTATTATGAAGGAAAATATTGTACACCTTGCGAATCCTTCTTTACAGAAAGCCAGCTTGTGGATGGAAAATGTCCGGACTGCGGCCGTGAAGTGACGGATGCCAGAGAAGAGGCTTATTTCTTTAAGATGAGCAAATATGCGGATCGCCTGATCGAGCATATTAACACACATCCGGATTTTATCCAGCCGGAATCCCGGAAGAATGAAATCATGAACAACTTCCTTCTGCCGGGTCTTCAGGATTTATGTGTCTCCAGAACTTCCTTCAAATGGGGAATTCAGGTGCCGTTTGATCCGAAACACGTGATCTATGTATGGATTGATGCTTTAAGCAATTACCTGACAGGTCTGGGCTATGATCTGGATGGCAATAATGATCCGATGGTGGAAAAATACTGGCCGGCAGATCTGCATCTGATTGGTAAGGATATTATCCGTTTCCATACGATATATTGGCCGATCATGCTGATGGCTCTGGACGTACCGCTGCCGAAGCAGGTATTTGGTCATCCATGGCTTCTCGTTGGGGAAGGCAAGATGAGTAAATCCAAGGGCAACGTCATTTATGCCGATGATCTGGTCGACTATTTTGGCGTGGATGCCGTAAGATATTTTGTTCTGCATGAAATGCCGTTTGACAATGACGGATCCATTACATGGGAGCTGATGGTTGAACGTATGAACTCTGATTTGGCGAACATTCTCGGCAATCTTGTAAACCGGACGATTTCCATGACAAATAAATACTTTGATGGTGTCGTATCCAATCCGGGCGCAGATGAAGCCGTAGATGAAGATCTGAAAAAGGTTGCCCTGGAAACTCCTGGAAAAGTGGCTGCGAAGATGGATAAACTCCGGGTAGCGGATGCGATTACAGAAATCTTTACACTTTTCCGTCGCTGCAACAAATATATTGATGAAACAGAGCCTTGGAATCTGGCTAAAGACGAAGCGAAAAAAGAGCGCCTTGCCACAGTGCTTTACAATCTTTTTGAAGGTATTCGTATCGGTGCAGTCTGTCTGGAAGCATTCCTTCCGTCGACATCAAAGAAAATCCTTGACCAGATCGGTACTCAGGAAAGAGACTATCTTGCACTGGACACCTTTGGCCGTATGGAGCAGGGTATCCGGGTGACTGAAAAACCGGAAATTCTTTTCGCGCGTATTGATATGAAGGAATTTATGGAAAAACTTGAGGCAGCAAAGGCCGCAAAAGAGGCGGAAGCAGCAAAGGCCGCCGCGATGGAAGCCGGAATCGATATTGAGCCGAAGGCGGAGATAACCTTTGACGATTTTGAAAAACTTCAGTTCCAGGTTGGTGAAATCATTGCCTGTGAAGCTGTAAAAAAATCCAAAAAGCTTCTCTGTTCTCAGGTGAAGATCGGCAGCCAGGTGCGTCAGATTGTTTCCGGCATCAAAGCCCATTACTCACCGGAAGAAATGGTCGGCAAAAAAGTGATGGTTGTTGTCAATCTGAAACCGGCAAAACTGGCGGGGGTTCTTTCAGAAGGTATGATTCTTTGTGCGGAAGATGCGGATGGAAATCTGTCTCTGATGGTGCCTGAGAAAGAAATGCCTGCAGGTGCTGAAATCTGCTAAGGGTCTGAATTTCAGAATATAAGAAATCTTTGAATATATGGATTAAAAAGACGAGGGTAGTTCCGAAAGGGCCGGGAAGCGGCTGTGGAGCTACCCCCTTTTTCTCTTTGGTTTAAGGTTTTACAGTTACTCCTCACTCTTTGCTTTCTCTTTATTAAGTACGTATTTCTTCATGGCGGCATAATTTTTTCACCTGTCCTATAATTGATGTAAAAACAGAGTTGTGGAAAATATATGTGAAATCGTGAAGTTTTGTTCCGGTTATCGAAAGTGAAAAAGAGTGGATGAAAATACTGTACCGGCAGTGGTGAAACTGCGGTGATTTGATGCTTTTATTTTATGACGAAAAGCGGGAAATATCAATTATCGCTTTTCGATGATATTTGGCAAAAATTGTGTTATTTTCCGGGAAAATGCCCGTTTCTGATAAATAAAAGATATTCGAAGTTCTTATTGTATCAAAATAACGGGCATTTTGTTTTTTCTTTTGTATTTAAGTCGGAGATTTACATTTCATCTGAAGGATGAAGCAGTTGGCAGAGTGCATCCAAATCTGCTTCCGGATGCGCCTGAATGGTATCCGCAATGCGCTGGATGGTTTCTTCCGGTTCCTCCATGAAGTCTGCGATGACTTTGACCGGCATCTGCTTTTCAAGCTTCTTTTTTGTGATGGCGATGATACTTTCAAGCTTTCCCTGTTTTTTGCCATGATTAAAGCCGATTTTTTCAGAGTGTTCTTTCAGGATACGGTCGTGGTTTTCCTGGTCAAATGTTGATAATACCATAGTTCTGACCTCCGCGCGATGCTTTGCCAGAAAGCTTTCAAGGACATGTTTTTCAATACACACATCGACGGCGCGGTCAATGGCGGCGCTCAGGGGAAACCCTTTGTCCAGCCATAAACGGATTTCGGCGATGAGGATGGCATATTCTTTCAGTTTCCGGCAGCGATCCATAATTTTTTTGTTCTTTCCATAATTGATATTCAGCAGGGATGCCTCACAGGACAGGCAGGGAATCTTCCCGGGATGTTTTGGAAAGGCATCGGACAGGCGCAGTATTTTGCGCTCCGGCATCTCCTGGGTTCCGTTGTAAAACACAATGTACTGGGGCAGAGGAATCCGCTGCAGGACACTGCTGTAGATGTCCAGATGATTCCGGTCAATATATGCCTGATAATTTCTGGCGAAATAGAGCAGGCCCCGGAGAGGCATATTGGGGTTTGGTGTACTCTGGTGTTCATAGAGACTCAGCATTTCACCAAACAAAAAAGAAATATCATTTTTATAGCCCATATAAAGCGCATCTTCCAGCGTTGTGATCGTCAGGGCATCCATATCCTGATAGTCCGTGTCATTCACTGCATTATAAAGTTCCAGTAAATCTTTCTTGTCCGAAAAAATCATTCGGAAAAGAACGTCCTTATGTTTCATATTGGTTGAAACAGTTCCGGTTGTATCACTATGGAAAGATTTTTCAATAGTTACAGAATTTGTCATAAAGTTCCTCCTTAATTATACCCTTCGGGCATCCCGCATGTCAATGCTACGCATGGGCGCGCTGCGTCGGGCTTCGCGCGTCGGGGACCGAAAATTTGATTGTGGACAACAGTTCGAAAAATGTCTGCGAATTGCAAAGATGCCGCCGGATGCGGCAGAGAAACGTATGTATCGAATGAATTTTATATCAGCGGAACCGAAGCCGCCGGGATAAGATGCTTTTATTTTACGCCGGGAAAAGTGAAATATCAATCATTATCGGTCGACAGGATTCGTGAACCCTTTTGGTTCCACACATAAAGAAAAGAAGTTCTCCGGGAAAGCATTTCACAGCTTTCACCGGAGAACTTCTTTTCTAGAATTTAAAGATAATTCCAATCACTGCCGAAGCAACGACCATAAGAATCGGATGGAAATCCTTTTTCTTCATGACAAAGTAAATGACCAGCGCCAGAAGCACCGCCTTATAATTGATGAGATTAGCGAGATTTCCGGTGTCTTTGAAGGCATCCAGATGGAGCAGGGCGATTTTTGCAACGCCGAGGCCGGCGGCGATGATTAACCCGGTGGAGGCCGGCCGGAGGCCGTAGAAAATATCCTGAACCAGTTTGGATTCTTTGAATTTATTTAATATTTTTGATATCAGAATGATAATGACCACAGATGGAAAAACAAGGCCAAGTGGTCCGACCAATGCGCCGGGAATACCGAAGGAAGTAAATCCGACATAAGTAGCCATATTGACACCCATCGGTCCCGGGGTGGACTCGGAAATGGCGATCATGTTGGCAACGTCCTGAGCGGTGAACCAACCGGTGGCAGAACCCATGGCATATAAGAATGGCAGGGTGGCGAGGCCGCCGCCGACGGCAAATAATCCGGTTTTAAAAAATTCAAAAGCTAAACGTAAAAGACCTGTCATTTCTTTTCACCTCCTGTTATTCCGGTGTGTTTGAAAAGGACACCTGCGAAGCCGGCCAGAACGACGATCAGGGCCGGTGACAATGGGGAAAACAGAGATAAGAGCAGGACAACGATACAGATACCGAGACATACCTTATCCACAACAGATTTTTTTGCCAGTTTGGAAACGGCATTGAAAATCAGAACGCAGACGCAGGCCCGGATACCGTTGAAGGCATATTTAACAACGGGCAGGTCGGCGAAGTTCTTTAAAAAAGCGGCAATCAGTGTAATGATAATAATGGACGGTGTAATAATACCGAGGGTGGCAAAAATACTGCCAAGGATACCGCGGGTTTTATAGCCGACGAAGGTCGCCGTATTGACAGCGATGATTCCCGGCGTACACTGGCCGATGGCAAAATAGTCCATAATTTCGTCTTCTGTGGCCCAGTGGTATTTTTCGACAACTTCCTTTTGAAGCATCGGGAGCATGGCATAGCCGCCGCCGAAGGTGAAGGCGCCGATACGGGCAAAGGCCATGAAGAGGTTAAGCAGTTCTTTCATAGTTTTCATCCCCCTTAATGATGATGATTATTTGTACATAATGGCCTGGAAATACTTGTATTTTCCAGAAACTACTGTTATCATAACATAAACAATAATATATGAAAAATATTAAAAAAGTATATCAGCCATATTTAAAAAATATAGGGGATGCCCGGGGAGGAGGGCGGGAACTTATGGATTTAAAACAACTGGATTATTTTACGGCCATCGTGGATGAAGGCAGTATTTCCGCAGCGGCAAAAAAACTGCATATTTCACAGCCGCCGCTGAGTACCCAGATGAAGTCGCTGGAACGGGAGCTGGGGGCGGTTCTGTTTGAACGGGGGCTGCGGAGCATTACCCTTACCGACGCGGGAAAGCTGATGTATCAGAGGGCTAAAACAATTCTGGATATGGCGTCGGTGACAAAGACGGAGATTGACAGCCTTGGCCGCGGATTGAGCGGGACCCTTCGTCTCGGCATGGTGTCTTCTGCGGCGACGGCTCATATTATCGGGCAGTTTGCCGAATTCCGTAAGCTGTATCCGGAGGTCAATTTTCAGATATATGAAGGAAATACCTATCAGATGCTGGATGGCCTGAAAACCAATCAGATGGATCTGGCGCTCGTGCGGTCACCGTTTCCGGAAAGCGGTTTTGTATGCCACAAATATCAGGAGGAACATATTGTGGCGGCGGGAATAGCCGGGACTTTGCCGCAAAATGCCGGCATTGAGGAAATCAGCGGGCAGCCGTTAATTTTGTACCGGCGTTGGGAAACACTGGTTCGCCAGATTTTCGAAAGCAGAAATCTGAGGACAACGATCGTGGCGGTGGTGGACAATGCCTGGTCAAGCCTGCAGATGGCGAAGGCCGGTATCGGGATTGCCATGCTTCCGGAATCATTTGTTACAGATGTTTCAGGAATGGAAATGTGGCGGATCGAAGATGAACGGCTTCGGACGCGGCTGACGCTGGTGAAGCGGGATGACCGGTATATTTCCAATATTGCGAAGATCTTTTTTGAAAAATTTGAATTATAGCAGGAGGCGGAAAAAGATGATATTTGATACACATGCACATTATAATGACAGACGGTTTAACAAAGACAGAGAGGAACTTCTGGCCAGACTTCCGGAGGAAGGCATCGGAAGAGTTGTCAATATTGGCGCGGACATTGAATCTACCCGGCAGTCTGTGGCGCTGGCAGAGAGGTACGATTTTATGTATGCGGCGGCAGGGGTTCATCCGAGTGATGTGGACTGTCTGGATGAACGGACCTTTAACTGGCTGACATATCTGGTGGAAGCGTCTGCAGAGAATCAGGGGAAGATTGTGGCTGTGGGCGAAATTGGACTGGATTATTATTGGGAAAAGGACGAGGAACGGCGGAAACGGCAGAAATACTGGTTTGAACGGCAGATGGAGCTGGCGCGGAAAACAGGCCTTCCGGTGTCGATTCATTCCAGAGAAGCGGCAAAGGATACCTGGGATATGATGAACGGCCTGAGGTGTGAAGATATCGGCGGTGTGATCCACTGTTACTCCTATTCTGTGGAAATGGCCCGGAATTATCTGAATAAAGGCTTTTATCTGGGGATTGGCGGAGTTGTCACTTATAAAAACGGAAAGACTTTAAAAGAAGTCGTAAAATATGCGCCGATGGACCGGATCGTTCTTGAAACAGACTGTCCGTATTTGTCGCCGGAGCCGAACCGGGGCAAACGAAACAGCTCGTTAAATCTGCCTTATGTGGTAAAAATGATTAGTGAATTAAAAGCTATTCCGGAGGATGAGGTTGAAGCCCTCACCTGGGAAAATGGCATAAAAATGTATCGAATGAAGGGGTGATATCCGATAAAAAACGGGAAAGCTGCTTTGAGAGATGATATCTCCCGGAGGGCTTTCCCGTTTATTGTGCGGTTTTATTTGAAATGGACGTTTATGTGGACGACTTCACTTTTTGTACCAAGGCGCATATTGGGACCGAAAAGGCCCACACCGGAGGTAACAATGCTGTGCATATTGCCCTTTTTCAGATATCCGGCAGAATTTTCCCACACAATATCGGTGGTCAGGCTTGCCGGGAAGGTCTGACCGTCGTGGGTATGGCCGCACAGATGGAGATCAACGCCGGCATCGGCAACTTCCTGAAGAAATTTCGGCTCGTGTTCCATAACGATGACCGGTTTGGAAGCATCCAGTTCACGCATGATTTCTGTCGGAGATTTTCGCTCATCGACACCGCGGCCCGGCCGTTCTTCATCGGCCCGGCCGACCAGATAAAAGGAATCATCGATGAGAAGGGTTTCTTCGGTAATCAGCCGGATGCCTGCCCGTTTGAGAAATTCATCCATCCGCGGATCACTCATTTTCTTTTCGGATGACGGAAAAGTAAATCCGGCCAGAATTTTCTCGGCGGCATCGTGATTGCCATAAACAGCATAAACGCCGTATTTACTCTGAAGCTCTGAAAGGATTGAGATCAGTTCTTCAGGATCTTCGATGGCATCATAGTCGTTGTCGAAAATATCGCCGGCAATGAGGATGATGTCCGGCTGCCCGGCATTTATCTTTTCAACCATCTGCCGCATCATATCGGGACCGATCGTATAACCGAGATGCAGGTCTGCCGCAAGGGCAATATCCAGTTCATCCAGCTTTCCGCCGTCCTTGTCGATGCTTATTTCATAACAGGTGTCCCGGACATGGGTGGCGCTGTAAATCCCCCAGAGACTCAGCACGATAATAACGGCCATACAGACACTGCCGGAAAGCATAAATAGTCTGCGGGATGCCAGAATGTCCGCAGGGACGATTTTTGAAAATTTAAGAATCAGCCGGATGAGCTCGGCAATGCCCAGAGTAAGGATGGTATAAAGAAGAATACCGAACCAGAAGGTATGAATATTGGCGATGATTCTTTGAATCGATGAATGGGGTAAGATAAAAGCGAGGGCAATGGAGCAGGAAAGAAAAACGTAAAGTGTAATAAAAATAAGGCGAAATCCGATTCTGCGCGTCTGATCAGAGCAGACGGCGAGCCATTGCAGCGTCCGGAAACAGATATAGACGTTTCCAAGAATGTACAGGGGCGATAAAAAAAGTGCGATCATAAACTAAGTTCCTTTCAAAAACAGTTTTCATTTGAATAAGCTTATTATAGCATGCGGATATATAAACGTACAGGAGCGGTTTTGGGAATAAAACAGACAGTTTTGGGCAGGGGACAGTTGACAAGTCGGGCGGTGAACGATACACTGATTAAATATAACGTAATGAAAGAGGTTAAGAATGGGAAAACTGTCAAATCCACAAAAGACCATAGAAACAATAAAAAAATATCAGTTCAGTTTCCAGAAAAAATTCGGCCAGAACTTTTTGATCGATGAACATGTCATTCATAAAATTATCCGGGGAGCCCAGGTGACGAAGGAAGACTTTGTTCTTGAGATCGGACCGGGAATCGGAACGATGACCCAGTATCTGGCGGAGGAAGCCCGGGAAGTTGCGGCGGTGGAGATTGACCGGAAGCTGATACCGATTTTGGGGGAGACTCTGAGCGCCTACGATAATGTCACGGTGATTAATGAAGATATTCTGAAGGTAGATATCGCTGCGCTGGCGATGGAGAAAAATGGCGGAAAGCCGATAAAGGTCGTTGCCAATCTGCCCTATTATATTACGACACCGATCATTATGGGGCTTTTTGAGAGCCATGTACCGATTGATAATATTACGGTCATGGTGCAGAAAGAGGTGGCAGACCGTATGAAGGTCGGTCCGGGAAGCAAAGATTACGGAGCCCTTTCTCTGGCAGTCCAGTATTATGCGGAACCTTATCTGGTGGCCAATGTTCCGGCGAACTGTTTTATTCCGAGACCGAATGTGGATTCTGCGGTGATCCGTCTGACGCGCCATGAGAAACCTGTTGTCGATGTCGATAATGAAGGGCTGTTGTTTAACATGATCCGGGCATCCTTTAACCAGCGGCGCAAAACGCTGCAGAACGGATTGAAAAATTCGGACCTGATATCGGCATCCAAAGAAGCCATTATGGATTCTATACGGGAAGCGGGACTTCCGGAAACCGTCCGGGGTGAGGCGCTGACACTGGAGGAATTTGCCCGGCTGGCGAATATCCTTCATCGAAAAATGAATGAAAAATAATACTAATCCTCCGGATTGACGCATAAGATAGTCAAAAAGGAGGATTTTTCTATGTCGGATTATAATCGGTTTGTTTCATATATCTATCTTTATGAAAACGGCACAAAAACAATGAATGCCGGTTTTGCCAAGGTGGAAAGCCGAAACGGCCAGTGCCGGATCGCTCTGGCGCTGAAAAATGTGTATACAGGAATGGAACGCTGCCAGGTCTATATGTTTCTGCGGTTTGGCCAGGATTTACGGGGCGTTTATGTGGGGGATGTCCGGATAAAAAATCATGGCGGCGAATGGAATTTTCGAACGGACACGGAAAATATAGCCGGTTCCGGCTATCGTCTGGATCAGATGTCGGGCATGATTATCCGTGGGGACAGTGAAAAATTTTACGGAACCCGCTGGGATCACGGGGACCTGGATATTCGCAGGTTTCTTGTCCGATGGGAGGAAAATCCCGAGGAAGCCCAGGGAGCGGACGAGGGCAGAACCCGGGAAGCGGCGGAGACCGGCGATATACAGCCGGCGGCTGAGGGCGGGGAAAATACCTGTGCGGTGGCAACCGGGCCGGAAGAAATAAAGGACGGAGAAATAAAGGATGGGGAAATAAAGGATGGAGAAACAAAGGCGGAACCGGGGACAGAAGAAGGGCAGATGGTCACGATGGAAGAGGATGGACGCGGCGTGAGTTTTCGGAAGATACTGGATCAGTGTCCCGGAATGTATCCCTTTGAGGATGATGCGGTGGAGGCCTGTGTGCGGCTGGAGCCTCAGGATATCGGAAGAATGCCGATTGACTGCTGGTCCTATGGCAGCAACAGCTTTCTGCTCCATGGCTATTACAGCTACAGGCATCTGATTTTTGCCCGGCTGAAGCGGACCGATGAAACGGGCAGCCACTATATCCTCGGGGTTCCGGGGACCCGCCATTCCCGGGAAGCCTTTATGGCAAATATGTTCGGATTCCGCGTATTTAAACCCATCCGGGAAGGCGGAGAGGGCGCCAGCGATTTTGGATATTGGTATACTTTTCTGAACTGACATCAGATTTTTACAAAGACAGCGGTTACCGGATGTGGATTTTGTGATATAATGGGAACAAAAAAAGGGGTTTGACAACAAACATTCAGAGGAGGTAGAAATATGCAATACAGAGTTTTTGGAAATCCTTTTCCGGCAGTGTCACTGCGGATGAACCGGGGAGAAAGCATCTATACCCAGTCCGGAGGTATGAGCTGGATGACAGACAGCATTTCTATGGAAACGAATACCCATGGCGGATTCATGAAGGGGCTTGGACGGATGTTTTCCGGGGATTCCCTGTTCATGGCAACCTATACGGCGGAACAGGACGGACAGGAAATCACACTGGCAGCATCCCTGCCGGGTGAGATCCATACGTTAGAAATCGGACCGGGAAAATCTTATATTGCACAGAAGGGGGCGTTTCTCTGCGCGCAGCACAGCGTCAACCTGGATGCGGTGCTCACGAAGAAGATCAGCAGCGGTATGTTCGGCGGCGAAGGTTTCGTGCTTCAGCGTCTTTCCGGAAGCGGGACGGCCTTTCTTGAACTGGATGGAACGGTCTGTGAATACGACCTGGCTCCGGGACAGCGGCTGAAAGTCGATTCCGGAAATGTGGCTTATTTTGAAGAACGGGTGAAATATTCGATTGAAACCGTCAAAGGTTTTACCAATATCTTTTTCGGCGGGGAAGGACTGTTTTTGACCTGTCTGGAAGGACCGGGGAAGGTGTGGCTGCAGACGATGACCGCAGCGGAGCTGGCGAATAAAATTATTCCGTATATTCCGACATCAGGAAAATAAATAATACTTAAAAAATGCCGTTTAACGGGGCGTGAGCCTCTGTTAAACGGCATTTTTCAGTGACAGAAAAAGTTTTTTGAGGAATGGACACAAAGCATACACGGTCCATTAAAATTTATAAGGCGATGTGGAAATAATCAGCATTTTGACATCCTCATCGTAAGGGTTTTCCCAGCGATGGCCGAGGTAGTTCGGGTAATAGAGGGTGTCGTATTTTTCAAGTTCGTATTTTTTGTAATTTTCAAGTTCATATTTTAACCGGCCTTCCAGAACAAAAATCATTTCCTCTCCGCCGTGATGGGCGAAGGTGCCGGAATCTGTTTTTGCGGGAATATCAATGATTGCTCCCCACATTTCGTTTTTTCCCTGGGTGATGAGGGATTCCACCAGAGCTTTTCCGTTGCTGATATTTCGGATAAAGGTTTTCTGTTCGTTTTTGCGGACGAGGCGGACATTGGAGATCTCATCATCCATGAACAGTGAAGCTACCGGGACATCCAGAGCGTTGCACAGGGCTTTCAGCGTGAGAAGATTCGGGGAGGTTTTCCCGGTTTCAATCTGGCTGATGGTGCTGGCTGCGGTGTCGGAGCGGGCTGACAGGTCCCGGATGGACAGGTTCTTTTCCAGCCGGCGTGTTTTTAAAATATTTCCAATTTTGTTTAAATCGATATCGGACATAGAGCGCTTCCTTTCTTGATTTGCTATTATATAGAAAAAAAAGAATTTCGTCAAATACAAATTTCAACCAAATTCAACATTGGACTGATTGACAAAGCGAACACAATTCGTTATAATGAACGCATCTTAACAGAGGAGATGATGGGTTCCAATGAAAACATTATTAAAAAACGCACTTGTTGTGACCATGAACGATAAAGAAGAAGTCTATTCGGAAGGCAGTGTTCTTATCGTTGATGACAAGATCAGCAAAGTGGGACATTTTGAGTTAAAAGAAGATGTGGATGAGGTTATTGACTGTAAAGGCAAGATCGTTATGCCGGGCCTTGTAAACACCCATGTACATACATCACAGCAGCTCGGACGGGGTCTTGGCGATGACGTAAATCTGCTGACCTGGCTTCATGATCGTATCTGGCCTTACGAAAGCAACATGACAGAGGAGGATTCCTACGTATCCACTCTGGCCTGCTGTCTGGAACAGATTAAATGCGGATGTACGTCCTTTGCCGAACCGGGCGGACAGCATGTTTCCGGCATGGTACGGGGTGTGGCCGAAGCGGGTCTTCGGGCGAAACTGGCAAAATCTGTCATGGACTGCGGTGAAGGTCTGCCGAAAGTATGGCAGAAAACAACGAATGAAGAACTGGACAAACAGGAAGAGGATTTAAAGAAGTTCCATAATACCTATGACGGCCGTGTGCAGGTATGGTTCGGACTTCGGACGATCTTTAACTGTACCGACGATCTGATCGTTCGTTCCAAAGAACTGGCGGACAAGTACAATGTCGGCGTTCATATGCATGTGGCAGAAGTTAAAGATGAAGTGGAATATATGCAGGCAACCCGTGGTGAATGGACCGTTACCCATTTGAATAAACTGGGTGTTCTCGACAAAAACTTCCTCGCTGTACATACGGTATGGCTGACGAACGAAGAAGTTGAGATGTTCCGTGACCACCAGGTAAAAGTATCCCATAACCCGGCAGCAGCGATGCGTGTCCTTGGCTTTGCCAAAGTACCGCGGATGCTCAGAGAAGGCATCTGTGTGACTATCGGTACGGATGGCGCACCATCCAACAACCGTATGGATATGGTGGACGAGATGTATCTTACATCCCTGATCCATAAAGGCTGGCGTCTGGAACCGGATGTTGTGAAAGCACAGGAAATTATTCGTATGGCGACGATCAACGGAGCCAAAGCGCTGCTGGATGAAAACCTTTACGGAAGCCTTGAAGCCGGAAAGAAAGCGGATTTAATCATTATTAATCCGGATTCTGTCGGAATGCTTCCTTGCCACGATCCGATTGCCAATATCGTATCTTCCATGCATTCTTCCAATGTAGAAAGCACGATGTGCGATGGTAAATGGCTGATGAAGGACCGCATCGTACTGTCTCTGAATGAAGAGGAAGTTCTGGCCGCTGCCAAAGAACATGCAGCCGCTATCCGTTCCCGTGCAGGTATCGAGCTTCCGGATCGTTTCCCGATGGTTTATCCGATGTCTTCCGGTAAATAATCGATCATTTTATATTTAATATACAAATGAATTTATCATTAAAAAGGTTAAAGGAGAAATGAAACAATGAAAAAACTTGTAGCTCTGGCATTAAGCCTGACACTGGCTGTTTCCATGCTGACAGCATGCGGCGGCAGTGACAAAAAAGAAACAAAAGCTGAAACAAAGGCAGAAACAACTGCAGAAACAGGCAGCGAAGCAAAAGAAAGTGCAGCAGCAGACGGCGAAAGCTTAAAAGTTGCTCTCTGTGTAACCGGCGCTGTCAACGATATGGGATGGTGTCAGTCTGCATATGACGGACTGAAATTACTTGAAGAAAAATATGGCGCAGAAATCGCTTATACAGAAAATCTTCAGGCAGCAGATATGGCGGCAACATTTACAGATTACGCAGCAAGCGGTTATGATATCGTTATCGGACATGGTTTCCAGTTCGGTGATCCGGCTCTGGAAGTCGGCGCTCAGTATCCGGATACAAAATTCATCTGTGTAGAAGCCGATGCAGCCGCAGACAACGTAGCTTCTTATGTTATGAAATGTGAAGAAGGCGGCTATATCGAAGGTATGCTTGCTGCAAGCATGACAAAATCCAACAAACTTGGTTTCATCGGTCCGGTTGAAGGCGCGTCTTTAATTAAGATCATGAACGGTTTTGAAGACGGTGCAAAATCCATCAATCCGGACATCGAAGTTCAGACAGCATGGACAGGAAGCTTCACAGATACAGCTCTTGCTAAAGAAGCTGCTCAGGCGATGATCGACAGCGGTGTTGACTTTATTGCACATGATGCCAACGAATGTGGTACAGGTGCGATCAACGCAGCGAAAGATGCCGGCATCTACGCAACCGGTGATTCCTATGACCAGCACGAACTTGCTCCTGAAACCATCTTAACATCTTCTATGTATAATGTACCTGTTCTTATCGAAGCTGCTTACAATGACGTTGTCAGCGGAAACTTCAAAGGCGAAGTTAAAGAATTAGGTATGGCAGAAGGCGTTGTTGAAATGGCTCCATATTATGATATGGAAAGCGTTATTCCGGAAGATGTTCGCAAGATGATCGATGAAAAAATCGAAGCTATCAAATCTGGTGAATTTGTAGTACCTTGCGATACAGCTGCAAGATAATAATCGCATAAATCCTGAAAAATTAAGGGACGCGCCGGTGTAGTGCCGGGGCGTCCCATATCTGGTTATCAAAGGAGAAAGATTATGGCAATCTTAGAGATGAAAAATATCAGCAAGGCTTTTTCCGGTGTGTATGCCAATGAAAATGTGAACCTGGCTGTGGAAAAGGGAGAGATTCATGCGCTGCTCGGAGAGAATGGTGCGGGCAAAACAACGCTGATGAATATTTTATTTGGTATATATACTGCGGATAGTGGAGAGATTTACTGGAAAGATAAGAAGGTTGAATTTGATTCTCCAAGAGAAGCGATTGAACAGGGAATCGGCATGGTGCATCAGCATTTTTCCCTTGTTCAGAAAATGACGGTATTGGATAATATTATTCTCGGTTTAAAGCAGGAGGGTCTGTTTTTATCGAGAATGGAAGCCAGAAAAAGTATTGTGGAGCTGGCTGAAAAATACGGACTGCTTGTGCGGCCCGATGCGCGGATTCGAGATTTATCCGTGGGTGAACAGCAGAGAGTGGAGATTCTGAAAGCTTTATACCGGAATGTGGATCTGCTGATCCTGGATGAGCCGACAGGGGTGCTGACCCCAAAAGAGACTCAGGACTTTTTTGAAGTCCTGCGCAGACTGAAAAGTGAAGGTTACGCGGTAATCATCATCACCCACCGCATGAGTGAGATTATGGCGATCAGCGACCGGGTAACTATTTTGAGAGATGGAAAGAAAATTAAAGACCTGGTAACTTCCGAAACCAATCCGACGGAGCTGTCGATGTATATGATTGGCCGGGAGCTTCAGGAAAGCTTTGAAATACAGAAACAGCAGGGCAGTGAAATTGCTCTGGAGTTAAAAGATGTGCATGTGGCCAAAGGGGAGAAGGCGATTCTGGATCATGTGAATATGACGGTCCGGAAAGGCGAGGTTCTGGGGATTGCCGGTGTGGACGGCAATGGACAGACCGAGCTGGCGGAGGTCATTGCGGGTATCCGGAAAATCACTTCCGGGGACATCTGTTTTATGAACGAAAATATTCAAAAGGATTCAGTGAAACAGCGTTTTGAAAAGGGTATTTCCTATATTTCCGATGACCGTCATGCCGACGGCCTTGTCATCGATATGTCTCTGAAGGACAATATGCTTTTAAAACATTATGATAAAGAACCTTATTCAAAGAAGGGCATTTTTAATAAAAAACCGATGGATGATCTGGCAGACAGTGCGATTGAAAAATTCCAGATTAAAACGACAGGAACGTCGGGAAAAGAATCCATCGTAAAGCTTTTATCCGGTGGTAATCAGCAGAAGATTATTATTGCCCGGGAAGTAACGGAGGATGCAAAGCTGGTGATCGCAAACCAGCCGACCCGAGGCCTCGATATCGGGGCGACAGAGTTTGTACGGCAGACATTGATGGATGTGCGGAATTCCAACCGGAGCGTTCTGCTGATCTCAGCGGATCTGGAAGAAATTCTGGCGTTATCCGACCGGATCGCCGTGATGTTCGGCGGCCGGATTGTCGGCGTCCTGAACCGGGATGAAGCGGATGTTCAGAAAATCGGCCTGTTAATGGGCGGTGTGACAAAGGAGGCAATGCAGTAATGACAGATAAAAAAAGTAAAGCGCTTCAGGCGGTAATCATCGCCCTGATAACCATTGCTGTAGGTACGGGACTGATTTTATTGTCCGATGCCAATCCGGTGGAGGCATACAGTAACTTTTTCCGGGGGATTTTCGGAAACCTCAATGGTTTCTGCGAAGTTTTTGTAAAGGCCACACCGCTGATTTTCACAGGCCTTGGATGTGCGGTGGCATTCCGGACAGGATTTTTCAATATCGGTGCGGAAGGCCAGTTTTATGTGGGCGCCCTTGCGGCGGCGGGCGTTGCCCTGGGACTTCCCCAGATTCCGGGGGCTGCACGGATCATACTGGCTCTGGCTGCCGGATTTCTGGCCGGCGGCGTGTGGGCGCTGATCGCGGCGCTGTTTAAAGCGAAGCTCGGAATTTCCGAAATCATCGTCACGATTATGCTGAACTACATAGCGATTAATTTAATCGGAATTGCGGTCCGTACATTCCTGATGGACCCGTCGGGCAGTGTTCCCCAGTCGGCAAAAATCGATCCGTCGGTCCAGCTCGCACAGATTCTTCCGCCGACCAGACTTCATGTCGGTTTTCTGATCGCTGTGGCGTCAGTCGCCCTTATCTGGTTTTTACTGCAGAAAACGACGCTGGGTTATGAGATTAAAGTTGTTGGATTTAATAAACGGGCGGCAGCCTGCAACGGTATTTCCGTTACGAAAAATATCGTTATTTCTGCATTTTTAAGCGGCGGTCTTGCAGGACTGGCCGGTGTGGTGGAAGTTCTTGCGATTCAGAAAAAGCTTCTGGAAGGGATTTCCTCCAACTGTGGTTATACGGCAGTTCTGGTAGCACTGCTGGCAGGAAATCATCCGGTCGGTGTTATGTTTGTTGCGGTCGGTATGGCAGCCATGCAGGTCGGCGCCAATACGATGCAGCGTCAGCTCGGTGTACCGTCGGCCATTGTTGATATATTAGTAGGTCTTGTTGTGCTTCTGATTCTGGCGAAGGGAATTATGCGCCGGAAAAAAGCAAAGAAAGCATCTGCATAGAAAGGAGAAAAAGAAATGCTTGAACAGATTTTAACCATTGGATTTTTTACAGCCTTTTTCTCTGCCATGGTGCGTATGGCCGTGCCGCTCCTGTATGCGGGGCTGGGTGAAATGGTTGCAGAGAAAACGGGAATTTTAAATATCGGTATGGAAGGCGTGATGCTGAGCGGCGCCTTTTTCTCCTTTGCCGGAGCGCTGTTTTCGGGAAATTTGGGAATCGGCCTTATCTGCGGTATTTTAGGCGGCGTTCTTGTCAGCATGATTCATGCGGTGCTGTCCATTAAGCTGGCCCAGAACCAGTCGGTCAGCGGTATTGCCATCAACATGTTTGTGCTGGGTGTGACCAGTTTCCTGGCCAAGATATTGAAGGAAGGCCAGAGCTATCAGCAGATTACGACATTTTCGACCATTAAAATTCCGGTACTCAGCGAGATTCCGCTGATTGGCGATGCGCTGTTCAATCAGGATATCTTCACTTATATTTTATATGTGCTGATTGTGCTCATTACGATTTTTTATAAAAAGACGGCGAAGGGGCTTGCATTTGAAGCCATCGGTGAACATCCGAGGGCGGCGGATGCGGCAGGAATCCCGGTACATAAATATCAGTATATTGCCATGATCGTCAATGGTATTCTCGGCGGCATCGGCGGCGCTTATCTGGTGCTTGTGCAGCTCGGTGTATTTACGGAGAATATGACTTCCGGCCGGGGATATATCGCGCTGGCGGCCGTTATTCTCGGAAGATATACGGCGGTGGGAACCTTCGGCGCGGCGCTGATCTTTGGCGGCGCCAATGCGCTCCAGATCCGTCTCCAGGCGGTGGGCGTGCCGCTGCCGGCTCAGGCGCTGGCAATGCTGCCTTACATTATTACATTAATTGCCCTTTTAGGCTCCATCGGACGGAGCAATGAGCCGGAGGCTCTGAGCAAACCATATATCCGGGGCAGCCGTTAAAACTTTAATATAATACAACAACGAAGAGTAAGACTTTAAGCGTTTACTCTTCGTTTTGTTTTATGTATAATGTCTACAGGATTCTTTTTTCAGAAGTGGACATACTAAATAAAACTTGGAGGAAATATTATGGAAAAAACTTATAGAGGGAAGGAACGACTCATTGATTTAATATTTGAGTTCAGCGGTATTTTTATCATGTCGGTGGGTGTGCATTGTTTTCTTGTGCCGGCAAATATCGCTCCGGGCGGCCTGTCCGGTCTGGGTATTCTGGTCCGGTATCTCTGGGGGATGCCGATCGGCCTCAGTACATTTCTGATGAATGTGCCGATTTTTATTCTGAGCTGGAGATATCTCGGAAGAAAATATACGCTCCAGTCCTTTGGCGCGGTTCTGCTGAACTCCGTAATTCTGGATTATGTGGTGACACCGTGGCTGCCGATGTATATGGGTGAACGGCTTCTTGGGTCGGTTTTTGGCGGCATTTTCGTGGGCGCAGGTCTTGGGCTGATTTTTTTGAGGGGATTTTCCACCGGGGGCACCGATGCCATCTCCTTTTTACTTCAGGTGAAATTTCCCCATATCCCGATCGGACGGACGCTGATGCTTGTGGACGGCCTGGTACTGGCGTTTTCGGTACTGGTTTTCCGAAATATCGAAGCGGGGCTTTTCGGGGTGATCGCGCTGTTTTTTCAGACAAAGGTCATCGACAGTATTGTTTACGGCAGTGAGCATGGCCAGATGTTTCTCATTTTTTCGGATAAAAACAAGGAAATTACAGAGCGGATATTTACAGATATTGACCGGGGAGCAACGATTTTAAAGGGTGTCGGCGCTTATACGATGAAGGAACGGGAAGTGCTCCTGTGTGCGGCGCGGAAGTCTGAATTCGGACAGATTAAGCGGATTGTCCGGGAAATTGATCCGGATGCTTTTTTTATTGTCAGTGAAGTGAGCCAGATTCTCGGTGAAGGTTTTAAGCCGGTTTCCGGCGATTCGCTGTAAGCGGACAGAAAGGAAGGGACAGATGAAAACATTAGTTATCGCGGAAAAACCTTCGGTGGGCAGGGATATTGCCCGGGTTTTGAAGTGTTCAAAAAATAATCAGGGCGCTTTGGAAGGGGACAAATACGTGGTCACCTGGGCGCTGGGGCATCTGGTGACGCTGGCGGACCCGGAAGCTTACGATGCAAAATATAAGGCCTGGGAGATGAAGGATCTGCCGATGATGCCGGAAAAATTCCAGCTCGTTGTGATTAAACAGACGGGCAGGCAGTATCAGACGGTGAAAAATCATCTTTACCGGAAGGACATCGGTGATATTGTTATCGCGACGGACGCGGGACGGGAGGGTGAGCTGGTGGCCCGCTGGATTCTGGCAAAGGCCGGAAGCCGTAAACCGGTAAAGCGTCTCTGGATTTCTTCGGTGACGGATAAGGCGATCCGGGAAGGATTTGCCCATCTGAAGGACGGACGCGCCTATATGAATCTTTATGCGGCGGCGGAGGCCCGGGCAGAAGCGGACTGGCTGGTGGGGATCAACGGCACAAGAGCGTTGACCTGCAAGTATAACGCCCAGTTATCCTGCGGCCGGGTGCAGACGCCCACATTATCGATGATCGACCAGAGAGAACGGCAGATCCGGGAATTTAAACCGGAGACCTACTATGGTCTGACCCTTTCCGGCGCCGGCGTTTCCTGGACATGGCAGGATAAGAAATCCGGGGGGAGCCGGACCTTCAGTAAAGAACGTATAGAGCAGATTTTCAATCAGGTGAACGGGGAAAAACTGACGGTGAAGGAAGTCCACCGGACGACGAAAAAAACCTTTGCACCGGGACTTTACGATCTGACAGAGCTTCAGCGGGATGCCAATAAAAAGTTTGGTTTTTCGGCGAAGGAAACGTTAAATATTATGCAGCGCCTTTATGAAAATCATAAAGTGCTGACCTATCCGAGAACCGATTCCAGATACATAGGAAAGGATGTGGCGGAGACCCTAAAGGAGCGTCTTAAAGCCTGCGGTGTCGGACCCTACCGGAAAATCGTGGGGAAACTGACGGTTCAGCCGATTCGTGTCAATAAGAGTTTTGTCGATGACAGTAAGGTATCGGATCATCATGCCATTATACCGACGGAGCAGTTTGTCCAGTTGGAGTACATGACCAGCGATGAGCGGAAAATCTATGATCTGGTGGTCCGGCGGTTTGCGGCGGTACTCTATCCGCCGTGTGAATACGAACAGACGACGCTGAAAGGCATCTGCGGCGGGGAAATCTTCACGGCAAAAGGCCGGAGGATGAAACAGCCGGGATGGCAGGCGGCCTATGAAGACATTGTCGAGGATGAAGCGGAGGACGATATCCGTGAGCAGCTTCTTCCGGAAATGAAGGAAGGTATGACAGAACCCGTGCGGTCGGTAAAAATTAATGAAGGGCGGACAAAACCTCCGGCATATTATAACGAAGCAACCCTTCTGACGGCCATGGAGAAGGGCGGCCTCGGCACGGTGGCCACCCGGGCGGACATTATCGACAAACTGTTTCATACATTTCTTATGGAGAAAAAGGAAAAGGATATTCATGTGACATCCAAAGGCCGTCAGCTTCTGGAGCTGGTGCCGGAGGATTTGAAAGCGCCGGCGCTGACAGCAGACTGGGAGAAGAAGCTTATGGATATATCCGAAGGCCGTCTGAAAAAAGATGCCTTTATCCGGGATATCCGGGTCTACACGGAAGCGGTTGTTTCAGAAATCCGGGGCGGCGACGGCAAATTCCGGCATGAAAATCTGACAAATACCAAGTGTCCGCAGTGCGGCAAACGGATGCTGTCTGTGAAAGGCAGAAACAGCCGGATGCTTGTCTGTCAGGACAGAGAATGCGGCTATCGGGAAACCGTAGCCCGAACGACCAATGCGAGATGTCCGAAGTGTCATAAACGGATGGAAATGTACGGGAAAGGTGATGCCCAGACCTTTATCTGTGCCTGTGGATACAAAGAAAAACTGTCCGTTTTCCAGGACCGGCGTAAAAAAGAAGGCGCCGGGGTCAGCAAGCGGGATGTTCAGAAATATCTGAATAAGCAGAAAAAAGAGGCGGAACAGCCGCTGAATAACGCTTTTGCGGAAGCCTTTGCGAAACTGAATTTAAAAGAATAAGATGACATCTGCCGCGCCGGATGCGGTGCGGCAGACACTAAAAAAAGCCGTGGTGAGCGGCTTTTCTTAGTATTCGTATCATAAAAAAGGGGGAGAATCCATTCTCATGAATGGATGTTATGAAAAAAATCAATCAAAATGAAATTGTTCGTAAACAATTATCTTTTTGATGGTTATAGTATATCCATGTCCTGTGAAAAGTATGTGGGCATAATGTGAAGAATTTGTTAATTTTTTCTGGAAAATAATTTCACAAAATTCAAATTACTGCTTGCTTTTTTTTCGAAAAGGAGGTAGAATAGTAAAGCACATCGAAGTGTGGCTCAGTTTGGTAGAGCGCTACGTTCGGGACGTAGAGGTCGCGTGTTCGAATCACGTCACTTCGATTCATGTAAAGAAGATGCGGAAAAGTTTGATTTAAAACTTTTCCGCATCTTTTGTTTTTTTCTGTGATTAAGATAATTTTTAGGCTTTTAAGGAGATTTCTAACGGATACAAAAATTTTGGAAAGGTGTAGTAAATCAGACGGTAAGGATTTTAAAGTCTTTTTATTTTTTAAAGTCAGAAGATGCGCAGATCGGGCAAACCAACGGGTTTCGTTGACAAACCTGCATAAAAGCTTTAAAATAAAAAGATGCTAATAAAGAATAAAAAATCCAGAAAGGGAAGCCATATGAATGAAAAAGTATTAACTGTGGTTGTACCGAGTTATAATGTGGAGGCATATCTGGCGGACACGCTGAAATCCTTTATCCATCCGGATATTATGGAAGAAGTGGAGGTTCTTATTGTCAATGATGAATCCACGGATTCGACAGAGGAAATCGGAAGAAGCTTTGAGGTGCGTTATCCGCAGACGTTTCGTGTGATAACGAAGAAAAACGGCGGCCATGGTTCGACGATCAACCGGGGGATTCAGGAAGCTGCCGGAAGATATTTTAAGGTCGTTGACGGTGATGACTGGGTGGATACGGAAAATTTCCGAAAACTGGTGAAGATGTTAAAGCGTCTGGATGTGGATGTGATCGGAAATAATTACACATGGGTGGATCATGAGACAAAGCTTCCGACAAAACGTCAGGAGCGTCCTTTTGAAGGATTCGAATATGGCAGGATTTACCGCCTGGAAGATGTGGCGGGAAAGACGCTCATCAATATCCATGCCATGACGATTAAGACGGAGATACTCCGGAAAATGAAGATGAAGATCGATGAGCATATGTTTTACGTGGATATGGAATACGTGCTGTTTCCGATACCTTATGTGGACACATGTCTCTTTTTAGAGCCTTCGGTCTACTGTTACCGTCTGGGACGTCCAAACCAGAGTATGTCGATAAAAAAAATGCAGGCGAATCTGGAAAATCATCTGCATGTTTTGCTGCGCCTTGAAAAGTATGCGGAGCGGATGTGCGGCCGGATGACTCCGGCTCAGCGGCGCTATATGAACGGGGCGATCGGGGAGCTGCTGACGAGCCAGATGAAGATATATATCAGTTTTCCGCTGGACAGCGGGATGCGGCGAAAGACGATGGCTTTGGATGCTTTTATTAAAAACAGGAATCCGGAGGCCTACACCAGTGTGAAAAATAAAGCGGTTTGGCTGATGCGGCGCAGCCGTTTTCTGGCTTTTCCGGTGGTCGTCCTCGCTTTTAAGGGACGCCGCAATTCCTATTGATTCCCTGAGGGGCGTCTGCAGAAGACAAAATTAACGATATTATAATTAAGGAGATTCCTGTTATGGAACTGATGAGAGACCGTATCAACACATTTTTTAAGTACAAGGATTTATTGAGGGAGCTTGTCGTCCGGGATTTGAAACTGAAATACCGGCGCAGTTTTCTCGGATACCTCTGGAGCATATTGAATCCATTGCTCATTATGATTGTAATGACGATTGTATTTTCCCATATGTTCCGGGCCGGAATTGAAAATTTCCCGGTATATCTTTTGTCCGGACAGGCCGTCTTTGATTTCATCCGGAATTCAACGACGATGGCCATGTATTCGGTGTTGGACAACTCGGCGCTGATTAAGAAGATTTATGTGCCGAAGTATATTTTTACTTTATCGAGGATTACAAGTACCATGGTAGATTTTGTATTTTCCCTCGGAGCGCTGCTGCTGGTGATGCTTGTTACCCGGACGGCGTTTACACCGTATATGCTGGCGATTCCTGTTCTCGTCATTCAGGTGTACATCTTTGCCTGCGGACTTGGATTTTTCCTTTCTGCGGCCAATGTATTTTTCCGGGATATGCAGTATATTTACGGCGCCTTTATGGTGGCATGGCAGTATCTGACGCCGTTATTCTATCCGCTGGAACTGCTTCCGGGATGGCTGCAGACGGTGGTGACCTGGGTGAACCCGGCATTTTATTATGTTGAACACTTCAGAGACCTGGTGCTTTACGGATGTTTCCCGACGGCGCGGATATTCTGGGGCGGATGGATCTTTGCATTTGTGATGCTGATCTTCGGGCTGTTTGTGTTTAAAAAGTCGCAGGATAAATTTATTTTATATTTCTAGGAGTGCAGTAGATGGAACAAGAATACGTTGTGGATATTGATCACCTGACGATACGGTTTAACCTGGCGTCGGAAAAAATCAATGATTTAAAAGAATATTTTGTAAAATTAGTGAAACGTGAATTGATGTTTCAGGAGTTCCTGGCGCTTCAGGATGTGGATCTGAAAGTCAGACGGGGCGAGTCCTGGGGGCTGATCGGCGTGAACGGTTCCGGGAAATCGACCCTTTTGAAAGCGGCCTGCGGTATATTAAGGCCCTATAAAGGAAGTATACAGATTAACGGCAGCATTGCGCCGCTGATCGAGCTGGGCGCGGGATTTGACTATAATATGACCGCCCGGGAAAATATTTTCCTGAACGGGACCGTCCTCGGTCATTCCCGGAAATTTATGCAGGAGCATTTTGATGAGATCGTCGATTTTGCGGAGCTTCATCAGTTTTTAGATGTGCCGATCAAGAATTTTTCATCCGGTATGCAGGCCCGGCTCGGTTTTGCCATCGCGACGATGGTTCGGCCGGATATACTGATCGTGGATGAGATTTTATCCGTCGGCGATTATCAGTTCCAGCAGAAGTGCTACCAGCGAATGGAAGAGATGCTGGGGGGCGGAACGACCCTGTTGTATGTTTCCCACGATATTAATTCTGTAAAGAAGCTGTGCGATCATGCCATCTGGCTGGAAAAGGGCCGCGTGCGTAAGAGCGGTCTGGTGGATGACGTCTGCGACGAATATATGCAGGTAAATAGATAGGTTTAGGAGGAAAATTATGGCAAAACCAAAAGTATCGATCGTTGTACCGATTTATAACGTTGAAAAATATTTACATCAGTGTCTGGACAGCATTATTACCCAGACGTTAAAAGATATTGAAATTATATGTGTGGATGATGGTTCTACAGATACGTCTCCGGCCATTATCCGGGAGTATATGGATAAAGACAGCAGAGTTAAGGTGATTACAAAACCGAACAGCGGCTATGGCAATTCCATGAACCGCGGTTTTGATATGGCCGAAGGCGAGTATATCGGAATCGTGGAATCGGATGATTATGCGGAACCGGATATGTTCGAAAAGCTGTATAAAATTGCATCCGAGAATCATCTGGATGTGGTCAAATCCGGTTTTTATTATTATTATTCCATTCCGAGAGAACGGAATGAAAAGGTGGAAATTGTCTCCAAGGCGAGGGAAGGCGTGACCTTCCGCCCGGCGACGGATTTTAAAGCGCCGATGGAAATGGTTGAATTTTTCAATATTAAACCGACCATCTGGTCTGCAATTTACCGGAAGGATTTTATCCGGGAAAACAATATCCGTTTCAACGAAACGCCGGGAGCTTCTTTCCAGGATGCCAGCTTTAATTTTAAAGTGATGGCGCTGGCAAAACGTGTTCAGTTAATCCGGGATGCCTTCCTTCACTATCGCCAGGATAATGAAAATTCTTCGGTAAACTCTCCGGGAAAAGTGTTCTGTGTATGTGATGAATACGAAGAAATGCAGAGATTCCTGGATACAAACCCGGTGAACCGGGGACGTCTGGAATGTGTGAATAAACGGATCAAATACGATTCCTACATGTGGAATTTCGGCAGACTGGCGCCGAAATATAAATACATTTTTATTGAGCGTGCGGCGCTGGAATTCAGGGATGATTTTGAAAAGGGCACTATGAACCCGAAATATTTTGAAAGCTATAAGTGGAAGGACGTAAAAAAACTGGTGGATGATCCGGTCGCTTATTATACGCAGAAAGCGCTGAACCAGCCGGCCTACACATCCAAAGCGGTACGTGAGATTCAGAATTCCTATTCTTATAAAATTGGTAAAATGATTACGTTTCTTCCGGGTAAGATTCTCGGAGGTATTCAGAGTGTCAAAGATGACGGCATCATTTATACCTTCAAACTTGGATGCAAAAAGATTGCGGGAGGTTTATCATTATGGAAAAACGGCCGAAAGTCTCGGTAGTTATACCAATATATAATGTTGAAAATTATTTGAGCCGGTGTCTGGAAAGTGTTATTCACCAGACGCTGCTGGACATCGAGATTATTGGTGTGAATGACGGTACAAAAGATAATTCTGTGGCGATTCTCTGCAAATATATGGAACTGGATCACCGGATTCAACTGGTCGAAAAGGAAAACGGCGGCCTGGCTTCTGCCAGAAATGCCGGACTGGCTGTGGCGACGGGAGAGATGGTGATCTTCCTGGATTCGGACGATTACCTTGCTAAAAATGCCTGTGAGCGTGTGTACGAAGAGCATCTGAATCATAATGCGGATATTATCGTATTCGGCTCGACACCGTTCCCGGAAATTCCGGAACCGGACCCGTGGTTTGTCTGGAATCTGAGCTGCCGGGACGTATACTATCCGAAATTCGTTCCCGATGCGCTGTTTAAGGAGCCGAGCGGCAATCCCTTTGCCTGGGACCGGGCTTTTTCCAGAGAATTTTTAATAAAAAGACATTTAAAATTCCCGGAAGACGTTTTGTTTGGCGAGGATCTTGTTTTTATTTTCCAGGCGGCGCCGCAGGCAAGGGGAATCCAGTTTATCAGCGACAAGCTGCATTATTATCAGTGCTTCCGCCAGGGATCGCTGATGAACCAGTATGGGGATGAAAGCGAACGCCGGCTGGCCCAGCATGTCCGGAATATGCGGATTATTACAGATTTCTGGTATAAAAAAGGTTTTCTGAAACGATGGGAGAAGGCGTATACGAACTGGTTTCTCCGTTTCATTGTGCCGGATTTGATCGAATACCGTCCGGCGAACATAAAACAACTGGTGAAAGAAATCCTGGACATTATGGAAGACTACCACATGGTTGGCGGCCGCGGCATGGTGAACCGGGTTTTAAGAAAGATTACGGGCTAGCCGGGAAGGGCAGGACCGTGAAGATGAAATGAGGAGAAGATGATGAAATACGATTATTTAGTAGTTGGCGCAGGGTTATTTGGTTCTGTTTTTGCTTACGAAGCAAAGAAACGGGGAAAAACCTGTCTTGTCATTGACAAACGGAACCATATCGGCGGAAATGTTTACTGTGAGGAAATTGAAGGAATCAATGTGCATAAATACGGCGCGCATATTTTCCATACATCCAATAAAGAAATCTGGGAATATGTGAACCAGTTTGCGGAATTTAATAATTACATTAACTCTCCGGTCGCTGTATATAAGGACGAGCTCTACAACCTGCCTTTCAACATGAATACCTTCAGCAAGATGTGGAATATCCGTACGCCGCAGGAGGCAAAGGATATGATCGCAAAACAGATTGCGGAGCTTCATATCGAAGAACCGAAAAATCTTGAAGAGCAGGCCCTTTCACTGGCCGGCCGGGATGTTTATGAAAAGCTTGTCAAAGGTTATACCGAAAAACAGTGGGGAAGAGACTGTACGGAGCTTCCGGCCTTTATTATCAAACGTCTGCCGCTGCGATTCACCTATGACAATAATTATTTCAATGACCGTTTCCAGGGAATCCCTATGGGCGGTTATACGAAGATTATTGAAAAAATGCTGGACGGTGTGGATGTTAAGACAGAAACCGATTATTTCGAATTCATTAAAGAGAATCCGGAAATCGCAGATAAAATTCTGTTTACAGGTATGATCGATGAGTTTTTTGATTATCAGCTCGGCGCTCTGGAATACCGTTCCGTACGGTTTGAAACCGAAGTCCTGGACTGCGATAATTATCAGGGAAATGCGGTAATCAACTACACGGAGCGGGAAGTGCCATATACCCGGATCATTGAGCATAAACATTTTGAATTCGGTCAGCAGGAAAAGACGGTCATTTCCAGAGAATATTCTTCCGAATGGAAGGTCGGCATGGAGCCTTACTATCCGGTAAATAATGAGCAGAATAATGCCCGTTTCGAAGCCTATAAAAAACTGGCGGAGAAGGAAGAAAATGTTATTTTCGGCGGACGGCTTGGAAATTATCAGTACTACGATATGGACAAAGTCATCGAAGCCGCTCTGGCGCTGGTGAAAAAAGAATTATAATTCAGGTCAAAGAAATGCGCTGCATATTCAATGCGGCGCATTTTTATGTTATAATGGCAGAATATAAGGGTGAATGACGGGGATAAAACGAAAGGGGGAAAACTATGGATATTCGACAACTGGAATATTTTACAGAACTGGCAAAAACGAAGAATTTCCGAAAGGCTTCGGAAAATCTGCATTTGTCTCAGCCGGCTCTGAGCAAAAGTATCCGGCTGCTGGAAGAAGAGCTGAATACGGTGCTGATCGCACGGACGAATAAGAGCTTCGAACTGACGGATACCGGCGAAGCACTGCTTCGGAAGGCCGTTTTTCTGCTTCAGCAGTTTCACGATATTTATAAGACGATCGAGGACGTACGCCTGTCGAATCAGGGAGAGATAAAGATCGGTATACCGAATATACTGGGGTTTTTGTGTTATTTTGAACTGATCTGTGAGTTTCAGAAAAAGTATCCGGGGATTAAGATCGCTGTGTCCGGAGAAGGGACAAAGGATATTAATGCGGCGCTGAGGGCGGAACGGCTGGATCTGGGGCTGGGGATGCTGTCGGAAAATGTACCGATCCCGAAGGACTTACAGGTGATTCCGCTGACCCATGATTACGGGGTGATGGCGGTGAATACGAGCAAGAGTTATGCGGAACTTGACAGTATCAGTATTAAAGACGTCAAGGATGAGAATTTTGTCCTTGTTAATGAACAGTATCTTTTGTATGACGATATTATGCGGCTTTGTATGCAGGCGGGGTTCACGCCGAATGTGACGGCGAAGAGCAGCCAGTGGGATTTCCTTTTGAAGATGGTGGAGTCGAATTTCGGGGTGTCCATACTGCCGCGGCCGCTGGTTGAAAAGAATCCGCTGCCCCATGTGAAGGCGCTGACGATCAAAGAAGGATTTAACTGGGATATCGGCTTTTTTGTTTTAAAAAACCGTCCGAGGACCCATGCGATGAATAAATTTATGCAGTTTACGGTAGAATATCTGGAAGCTCACAGAGAGTTTCGGTATGTGTACTATGCGGATACGAGTGTGGAGTGGAACGGTGACTGGAATTCGAAAGAATCCAGGGAAAGCCGTTAAAAAACTGAAAGTAAGACGTCAAAAAGTACCACTTTTGGAGGGACAAAAAGTGGTACTTTTTTTGAGTGAGAGTTTAGCATAATTTCTGGCTAGCAAAAGGTAGATGGATGGTCGGCAAATGGTTCGAATCAAAAGACCATTTGCCAACGTAAGCTCCATAAATAATATAACCTTGATTTACATTATAGGAGGCTTTCTGTAGAAAGTAAAATATATAATACTTATTGAAACGATAACTTTGAGTTATTGTTTGATTCCGAGAAGTTTCGGGGAATTTCAGGGAATCCGCATTGTTATATTTGTGTCGATGTGCTAAAATTAATATAGTTTGACAAATGAGCACGGGGGTGTGAAAATGGGTCTTTTTAGAAAAAAGCAGGTGTCCAGGTTTTATCTCCTTCGAAACGAAGACCTGGTTGTATATGTGAATAATCTCGGAGCGGAACTGATGTCTGTCAAGGATGCGAAAAATAAGACAGAGTATATCTGGAACGGCGATCCGGAGTATTGGGGCAGGCGTTCTCCGATTTTATTTCCTTTTGTGGGGGCGCTGAACGGACAGCTTTATCGGCACAAAGGCCGTGAATATCTGATGCCGCGGCATGGCTTTGCCCGGGATATGATTTTCAGCAAGAGCGCTGAGACCGAGGATCAGATATGGTTTGTTCTGGATTCGGATGAAAAAACGAAAAAAAGCTATCCCTTTGATTTTCATCTGGCGATCCGATACCGGCTGCGTGGCCGGATTCTGGAAGTGCGGTGGGTGGTTACCAATAAAGATACGGAGCCGATGTACTTTTCCATCGGCGGTCATCCGGCGTTCCGGTGTCCGCTGAAGAAGGGCGAGCTGCAGACGGATTACTATCTCGGCTTTGAGATGGAGGGGCGCGGCAATCCGAAATATCATTCCCTCAGCCGCCGGGGACTTTATGAGAACAAAGAACAGGAGCTGCCTCTGGAGCACGGTCTTTATCGTCTCCGCAGAGACACCTTTAAGCAGGATACGATGATTTTTGAGAAGCAGACGACCCGGATCCGTCTCGTACGTCCGGATAAAAGGCCGTATGTGACGCTGACCTGTGCTGCGCCGGTCTTTGGCGTATGGTCGCCGCCGGGAAAGCAGGCGCCGTTCATATGTATCGAACCATGGTACGGACGATGTGATAATGAGGGATTTTCAGGAGATTTGAGAGAGAAGGACTGGATACAGCGCCTTGAACCGAATGAAGTTTTTGAAGCGGCATATTTTATTGAATTTTCTTAAAAAATAAGAATGAGTGGGCAGCCCGCAAGTTGCCCACTCGTCTGTACAGATGTTATCCCTGTTTTAAAGCATTATGCTCTGAGAACGAAGGATTCGCAGTCGGTACATTCAATTTTTGTCGGGTGATTTTCGTGAGTGCCGACTTTAATCTGGTTTAAGCTGCAGTAATTTTCATCTCCGCAGTGGTGTTTGCATTCTTTGATCGAACACTGGATACAAGCATTTTTACTCATGTTGTAGGCTCCTTTCAAAATTGATTGGTTATTTTATAAATCCATCAAGGGTTTACACATGTTAGTATGTAACGTAGATTTGATTTTATACGGGAAAAGGAAGATTAAATTTAGTCGGCTCTGGATTTAACGGGGAAAATAAAAAATGAGTAAGAAGAAGATAGCAGTGATTGTGACAGCAGGTGTTTTGGGGTTTCTGGCAGTGTGTTATGTCGGTATCTCGATTTATTTTTATCAGGTATTTTACCCGAACACGTATATTAATGGCGGAAATGTTTCCGATACGTCTCCGGAGGCGGTGAAGGAAGCTTTGCTGGATTCGATGAAAGACTATGCGCTGAAGGTGGTGCCGATTGACGGAGAACCGATCGTCCTTTCCGGAAAAAGCATTGGTTTTCATTATAATTTTGATGAAGTTGACGAGATAAAAAAGAAAGAGATGGGATGGGCATGGCCGGTGAAATTTTTCACCCGCACCGAGTATACGGTGGAAGCCGCCTGTGAATGGGATCAGGCAAAACTGGACCAGGAAATCGACGGCCTGCGCTGTGTGACCCAGGAAATGACGGCGCCGTCGGATGCTTCGCTGGTGATCGATGAGAGCGGTGTGCATCTGACCGAAGCGGTGAAGGGAAATACGATAAAAAAGGAAGCGCTGAAAAAGGCGATTGCGGATACCTTGGCAGAAGGAAAGCCGGAAATCAATCTGGATGCGTCGGGATGCTATGAGACGCCGCAGATCACTTCCGAATCACCGGAGATCCAAAACGAACTGAAAAAGGTGGAGGAGCTTTGTAAAGCCGAAGTCACCTATAACTTCCACGGTACGGAGGAAAAGATCGGCAGAGACCAGATTTGGAACTGGGTGCGGAAGGATGGCGAAGGCAACCTTTATATTGATGAAGGGGCGGCTTATGATTATCTGTGTGAACTGGCTTACCGGCATGATACGGTGGGCGTTTACCGGGACTTCTGGTCCTCCAGGGGCTATACGATGACGGTGGACCCGGGAACTTACGGATGGGGAACCTCTGTGGATTCTGAAATCGGGCCATTGATGGACGACCTGGTCAATAAACGGGTGGTTCGCCGGGATCCGGCCTATTATATGACGCCATATCCGGGAGTGGACCCGAATTCACCGGATGATATCGGCAATACCTATATCGAGATCGACCTGTCAGGCCAGTATCTGTGGTATTACATTAACGGGGAGCTGATCGTTTCCACACCGATTACATCGGGAACCATGAGTACGGGACACGGGACGCCGTCCGGCGTCTATTATGTGTGCAGTTACAGCCGGAATATCGTTCTGACCGGAGATGACTACCGTCAGCCGGTAGATTTCTGGATTCAGGTTGTCGGCGGTATAGGAATCCATGATTCCCTCTGGCGGTCGGTATACGGCGGTTCGGAGTATCTGAATGCGGGTTCCCACGGATGTATTAACACTCCGTATGATGCGGTGTCCAATATTTACTGGAATATTGATATCGGCGTTCCTGTCGTTATGTATTATTAAAATTTAAGGTATCGCGAACAGAGATGTTCACGATACCTTTTTTGTGTTATACTGAAATCAGCAAATAAGGATGGGGTGAATGAGGATGGCAGCAATCGATTTGGTATGTCTGGGGGACAGTATTGTTTATGGCTACGGCACCTATCCGATGGGCGCCTGGCCCCGGCTTGCCGGAGAGGCTCTGGGAATCCGTATCCTGAATCAGGGAGAAAATGGTGATACAGCCGATGGCATGAATGTGCGATTTATGGAAGACGTTCTGTATCACCGGCCGAAGGAAGTCTTTATTATGGGCGGGGCCAATGATATTCTTATGGGAATTCCGCAGAGCCATACCTGCGAGAGCATGGACCGGATGGTTCGGAAGGCGGAAAAGGCCGGGATTCCGGTGATTTTGGGGATTCCGCTGCAGATTGACGGAGAGCTTCTGGAGAAATGTTGGTTTAGCTGCCACAGTATTGAGCATACGATGGCGCTGTTCCGGGAGTACCGGGAATGGCTGCTGGATTACTGTGGGAAAAGACAGATTCCAACTGTGGATTTTCAGGAAAAATTTCCGGAATATTTAAAAAAAGAAGGAATTGTGCGGGGACTGCAGGATGGCGTCCATCCGACGGCAGAGGGCTATCGGGTGATGGCTGAGATTTTCTGCGATGCCTACCGTCAGATTCATGGGGAGAAATAAACGCAGATGGTGGATAACGGGGGTGGAAAATATGCGTTTTGTGGATATTATTGAAAAGAAGCGGCAGAAAGAAGCGCTGACGACGGAAGAAATCCAGTGGTGGATTCAGAAATATACGGCCGGGGAGATTCCGGATTATCAGGTCAGCGCCCTGCTGATGGCGATTGTCCTGAACGGGATGACGGTCCGGGAAACGGCGGATTTAACTATGGCCATGATGCACAGCGGGGACATGATCGATCTGAAGGAAATTCGCGGATTGAAGGTGGACAAACACTCGACGGGAGGCGTTGGCGATAAAACGACCCTCGTGCTTGGACCGATGCTGGCGGCCTGCGGCATTAAAATCGCAAAAATGTCCGGACGGGGCCTCGGCTATACGGGAGGAACACTGGATAAACTCGAATCCATTGAAGGGTTTAACTGTTATCTGGATGAAAAGGCCTTTATCCGCCAGGTCAATGATATCGGCATTGCGGTGATCGGTCAGACGGAGCAGTTGGTTCCTGCGGATAAAAAACTGTATGCCCTCAGAGACGTTACAGGGACGGTCGCTTCGATTCCGCTGATCGCATCCAGCGTCATGTCTAAAAAGCTGGCGGCGGGCGCAGATATGATCGAACTGGACGTTAAATACGGCGAGGGCGCTTTTATGCAGACGCCGGCGGATGCGCTGGAGCTGGCGCAGATGATGATATCCCTCGGCGAAGCCTGCGGGAAAAAGGTCCGGGCCATGATTACGGATATGAATGAGCCTCTGGGCCGGGCGGTCGGAAATGCGCTGGAGGTCAAAGAGGCGATTGAAACCCTTTATGGCCGGGGGCCGGAAGACCTGACAGAACTGTGCCTTCGGGGCGGCAGTGTGATTCTGGTGGAAGCGGGACTGGCTGTCGATGAGGCCGAAGGCCGAAGGCGGATGCAGCAGGTGCTGGAAGACGGAAGTGCCATCAGAAAGCTGAAAGCGATGGTTGCCGCCCAGGGGGGAAATGCGTCCTGGATCGACGATACGGAAAGCTTTCCAAAGGCGGCCTGTGTGACGCCGTTTATTGCGGAAAAAGACGGCTATATTGAACAGGTCCGGGCACTGGAGATCGGACGGCTGGCGATGGAAATCGGAGCCGGACGGGAACGGAAGGAAGATGCGATACAGCCGGAGACCGGAATCGTTCTTGGGAAAAAGACCGGAGACCGGGTGGCGAAGGGAGATGTCCTCGCCTGGGTTCATCATAACCGGCCGCTGGACGTTTTGTGGAAGGAACGGCTGTATGGCGCCTTTGTGTGGAGCGATAGAGAAACAGCGCAGAAACAGTTGATTTATAAAATGATATAATGCAGATTTAAGGGGTGATTGCATGAAACAGCACGAAGTGACGACAAGACAGCCATTGCTGGATGACCGGGGACAGATCAGTGAACCGGGGTGGGCCAGAACGCCGGTCTGGAAGTATGACCGAAGCAGAATCCGGGCGCCGAAGCACCGGATCAAAGAATGGGACTATTATCTGGTGAATAATGACCATTTCGGAGCGGCTTTTACGATTTCTGATATGGGCTATATCGGATTGCTGAGTGTGTCCCTGCTGGACTTCGATAAGGCGGAGCATCATACGGAGACCGTTCTTGTACCGATGCCTATGGGACGTTTTCACCTGGGGTGCCATTCGGATCAGGGAAATGCCGAATTTCAGAATGAACGGATTCATTTAAAATATTCGGTCGTATTTGACCGGCGGAAAATCCAGTGTCATTTTAAAAATTTCAAAGACGGAAAAAATCTGGATGTGGAAATCTGGCTGCTGCAGAAACCGTCAGAAAGCATGTGCATTGCCACACCATGGAAAGAAAAACCGACGGCATTTTATTATAATCAGAAAATCAACTGCCTGCCGGCCAGCGGCTGCATACGTCTCGGAAACGACCAGTGGCGGTTTTATCCGGAGGAGGCCATGGGCGTACTGGACTGGGGACGGGGCGTATGGACCTATGATAATGTCTGGTATTGGGGAACCGCCAGCGGCTGGGTGGACGGCGTATCTTTTGGGTTTAATCTCGGCTATGGCTTCAGTGACCGTTCCTCGGCCAGTGAAAATGTTCTGATCTATGATGGCAAAGTCCATAAACTGGATGGAGTGACCTTCTGTATACCGGAAGATTTCAATGGAAACCGTCTTTATACGGAGCCATGGCAGATATTATCTTCCGACGAAAGGCTGGAAGGTGATTTTATACCGATTTTTGACCGGAGCGCCAAAATGGACTACAAATTAATCTTAACCGATCAGCATCAGGTTTTCGGCCGGTTTACGGGTCGGGCGATCCTGGATGACGGAACAGAACTGGATATTAAAGACCTGATTTGCGGCGTGGAAGTGGTTCATAATAAATATTGATAAATAACACTGGACAAAAATAAAAATTTTGATATAATAGAAAGGCAGGCTACTGTGGCTCAGTCGGTAGAGCGACGCACTCGTAATGCGTAGGTCAGGGGTTCGATTCCCCTCAGTAGCTTCCTTTTTTTACCTTGGACCTTGATGAAAGGGTGTGACATGATGGATATTCAGGTGGGAGATATCGTCCGGCTGAAGAAAAAACATCCTTGCGGAAGCTTTGAGTGGGAAGTTCTGCGGATTGGCGCGGATTTTCGTTTAAAGTGTGAGGGCTGTGGACACCAGATTATGGTTCCGCGGAAATTAGTGGAAAAAAATATAAGAAATTTAAAAAGAGACTTGTAACAAGTCTCTTTTTATGTTATCATGGGGACTTGTGATATGTTTTAATTATTTCCTTGCTCTCTGCAGTTGACAGAGGGCCAGAGACCAGAAGGAGGTGCAGCAGCATGAACAAGTATGAATTATGCGTTGTTGTTACAACAAAAATCGAAGATGAGGAAAGAACAGCTACCGTAGAGAAAGTTAAAGAAGTCATCGCTCGTTTTGGTGGTAACGTAACAAACGTTGATGAATGGGGTAAGAGAAAATTAGCTTACGAAATTCAGAAGATGAAAGAAGGATTCTACTATTTCATTACTTTTGAATCTGATTCTAATTGTCCAAATGAAGTTGAACAGCGTGTTCGTATCATGGAAAATGTAATTAGATATTTATGCATTAGACAGGACGCTTAATTTTCAGAAAGAGGTGTAAGTCTAAATGAATAAAGTTATTTTAATGGGAAGATTAACTAGAGACCCTGAAGTACGTTACTCTCAGGGAGAACGTCCAGTGGCTGTTGCCAGATATACGCTGGCAGTGAACCGGACATTTAAAAGAGCTGGGGAACCGGATGCAGATTTTATTAACTGTGTGACCTTTGGCCGCAGTGCAGAATTTGCAGAAAGATACTTCAGACAGGGAATTCGTATTGTCGTTTCCGGAAGAATCCAGACCGGCAGTTACACAAACCGCGATGGTGTGAAAGTCTACACAACAGACGTTATCGTAGAAGACCAGGAATTTGCAGAAAGCAAAGCAGCCAGCGAACAGTCCGCAGCATCTTATGGTGCAAGACAGGAAGCAGCTCCGGCGCCGAGCGCACCGGTGGGCGACGGCTTTATGAATATTCCGGACGGTTTGGATGAGGAATTACCATTTAGTTAAATATAAAAATCCCGGAAATTAGAATTTGAATCAGGAGGTTATGAATATGGCATTCGATAGAGAAAAAAGAAACGACTCTCCAATGAAGAGACGTGGCGGACGCAGAAGAAAAAAAGTCTGCGTATACTGTGCAGATAAAAACGCTGTAATTGATTACAAAGATGTAAATAAATTAAAAAGATATATCTCTGAAAGAGGTAAAATTCTTCCTAGAAGAATCACAGGAAACTGTGCAAAACATCAGAGAGCTCTTACAGTTGCTATTAAGAGAGCAAGACATATCGCACTTATGCCTTACATCGTAGATTAATTAAGGTAAAATCATATAACAGGAAAAAGAGGCCTATAAACATTGTATATGCAGTGTTTATAGGCTTTTTTTCACATTTTACTGCTGTATATGGTTATAAAAGGCCTGCATGGAATTCATGACCATATGGTAGGTCAGTTTTGCCATGTGCTCCGGCGTTTCGGAGCCGTTGTTGAGAAGCCAGCTTTTTACAAGGCCAAAGCACCCGTTGAGACAGAAATCATAGGAATATTTCAGGTCATCCAGCGCCGTTGGAAAGTAGGGGGTTAAGGCCTTCATGCTGTTTTCACGGATGATCTTCTCGATTTTATAAATAAAGGTCATATCGCCCGTGGGACCGATCAGTGCGGCGCAGAGATCCTTATTGGTTTCCAGAATGGAGAAGAGGTCGGCGATAAACAAAAAGGTATTTTCGTTAAGGCCGATGGGATGATCCCGAATCAGATTTTCAATTTCTTCCAGCATTTCATGTTCGACGGATTCCAGCATATTGCGGATATCCGTATAGTGCAGATAAAAGGTGGAGCGGTTGATATCCACCGCTTCGACCAGTTCTTTCACGGTAATGTCATTGACATTTTTTTCTTTCATCAGGCTGGCCAGTCCGGCACGGAGCTGGGCTTTGGTTTTCCGGACACGCCGGTCGGTGCGTTTTTCCATAGAGAACACTTCCTCACTTTTGAATTAATGGACAATTTTATCGAAAATGTTGAAAACACAACAGAACAGAGAAATTGTAGTGTTTAATCAATAAAACAGAAAACATTTGATGGTTGAAAATCAACACTGTGTTTAGTATAATCCATTTTGCAAAGAAAAGCAACATTATGTTGAAAAAACAATACAAAGATTATTACTTGAGCGCAGAAAAGGAGAGGTTTGTATGTGGAAAAAAGAATGGCAGGCTCTGGTCAAAAATAAAATGCTGCTGATTGCGATGGCGGCGCTTATTCTGATTCCGACCATTTATTCCGGCCTGTTTCTCGGGTCTATGTGGGACCCTTACGGAAATGTGGACCATCTTCCGGTAGCGGTTGTCAATCTGGATCAGTCGACAGACTATCAGGGAAAGACACTGGAAGTGGGAAAAAATCTTGTAGACAATCTGAAGGAAAATCAGGCGTTGGATTTTCATTTTGTCAGTGAAAAAGAGGCGGAGGAAGGTCTGGCGGACGGAACGTATTATATGACGATGACGATTCCGGAGGATTTTTCAAAAAATGCATCCACAGTGCTGGATAAAAAGCCTCAGAAGATGGAACTGATGTATGAAACAAATCCCGGAACGAATTACATTGCCAGTAAGATGAGTGAAACGGGACTGGCAAAGATTAAGGAAGCTGTCGCTCAGGAAGTGACCCGGACCTACACAGAAACGATGTTTGAACAGATCGCGGATGCGGGCAGCGGTATGGGAGAAGCTGCAGACGGCGCCGGGGCGCTGGCAGACGGTGCGAAACAGCTATATGATGGAAATCAGACCATCAGCGAAAATCTCCAGGTGCTTTCGGACAGTACGCTGACGCTGAAATCCGGTACGGAAACGTTGAATATGGGTCTGGCGGACTATGTCCGGGGCGTTGAAAGTGTGGCGGACGGTGCGGTATCATTGAAAAACGGTGTCGGCAGCTACACGGAAGGTGTCAGTCAGGCTGCTCAGGGCGCATCAGCATTAAATGATGGCAGCGGCGCCTTAAACAGCGGTGTTGCTACCGTATCCGACGGTGTTTCCCGGTTGAATGACGGAAGTGCATCCCTGACAGGCGGCTTACAGGCCATGAGTTCTGCGCTGGAAAATACCGGAGTAGATCAGGAAACGGTAAACGCATTGACGGGAGGGCTTGAACAGTACCGGACAGGAATTCATGAGCTGTACCGTGGAATGTCTGGATTTTCTCTTCCGGACAGCAGCGGTATTCAGGCAGAGGCGGAAGCGCTTGGGGCAAATCTGGCGGAAGCGGGCGCCGGTGCTGCAAATGCGGGAAGTGATATCGGTGCGGCGATTGCAACACTTCAGAGTATCGGAGATCTGACGGAAGACCAGCAGACGATGGTGAATTCTGCGATTGCTTCGCTTGGTTCTGCCGGAGGTAATATCGCCGGTGCCGGAGACAGCATATCGGCGGCCGGGGGAAATGCCGGAAATATCGGCGGTGCGCTGAACGGGCTTTCCGGTGCGGCAGATGCACTGAGCAGCGGCGCAGATGCGCTGGCAGCGCTGGATGCAAATGCGGATATGGTACTCGGCGGCAGTACACAGGCAGTCTCCGGTCTCTATGACGGTATTGAGAGTGTCCGCAGCGCTCTGAATACCCAGTTGATTCCGGGAGCGGAAGCACTTCAGGGCGGTATCGGACAGGTGCAGCAGGGTGTAGACACAGACTTAAAGCAGGGGGTTGCGGCTTATACGGCCGGCGTATCGGATTTGAAAAACGGACTGGACCGGATTGACAGTAATTCCGCAGCGCTTCAAAGCGGGGCATCTCAGCTTTCCAAAGGCACGGAACAATTGACAGCCAATAACGGCACTCTGTTATCCGGAGCCGGACAGATTGCCTCCGGAGCCGGTCAGATCAGTGACGGGGCTGCCAAACTTGCCGAAGGTTCACAGACGCTCGGCAGCGGAATTTTTGATGTCCGGAAAGGAAGCCAGACATTGAAGAAGGGGCTGGAAGACGGAGCAAAACAGGTGAGCAGCCTGTCTGCAACAGAGGATACCTTTGATATGTTTTCGGCGCCGGTGGAAGCCAGCGGTACTCAGAAAACCTATGTTGAAAATAACGGCCATGCCATGGCGCCATATATGATGTCTGTAGCGCTCTGGGTCGGATGTATTGCTTTTTGTATCCTTTATCCGCTGAATAAATATGAAGGCGAATTGAAATCCGGATTATCCTGGTATGGGGCAAAAGCCAGTGTCATGTATGTCATCGCTATTGTTATGGCATTGGTGATGATCGGACTCCTTCATGTATGCGATGGATTTTCACCGGTGGAAATGGGAAAAACAACAGCCTTTGCCGTGCTGGCATCCATTGCTTTTATGTCCGTGATCTATTTCTTTGAAATGTGCTTCGGAAAAATCGGAAGCTTCATGATGCTGATCTTTATGGTCGTACAGCTCGCCGGTTCTGCAGGCACCTATCCGGTAGAGATATCCGCCGGATTTGTGGCTAAAATTCATCGATGGCTGCCGTTTACCTATACGGTAGACGCCTTCCGCTCCACCATTTCCGGTGGTGAGAGCATCCGGATACCGGTCATCGTACTGACGGCTGTAGCCATTGTGTTTATCGGTCTGACAATACTCGTTTTTGAAAAGCGGGCAAAGAACATCCGGGAAAATAAAAAGGGATTTTCAGACTATCTTGAATCAAAGGGGCTGGCCTGAGCAGGGATTCTTTAAAATATGATGGAAATATGTAAAAATAGCTGATTTTTAGTTTACTTCTCCACTGATTTATATTAAAATAGCACTAGAAGAGGGAAAGGAGAAGGTTATGTTAGAAGTATTACATCATCTTTTAGAGATTGTGGTAGAATACGCTATTTTCATGTTTGAAATTGTCGGTGTCCTGATTCTTATCTGGGCCGGTATTAAGGGAATTTATAATTTCCTGAAAAAAGATCCGCAGACAGGATTAAAACTGGCAGAAGGAATGGCGATGGCCCTTCAGTTCAAGCTTGGTGGAGAGATTCTCAGAACCGTTGTGATTCGTGAAGTCAGCGAGATTTTACTCGTCGGCGGTATTATCGTTCTGCGAATTGCACTGACGATTCTGATTCATTGGGAAATTAAGAACAGTAAAAACGGACATTGACAGGTTCGGCTACATAACGTTGCAGGTCAATGGACGGCAGGAAGAAGGATATTTCCCGGCAGCGTTCCGGAAAATATCCTTCTTTATGTTATGAGAAAGCCGGTCGGTTTTGTTTGGGCGGCGGGGGAATATTTATTTTGGAATGAAAGGGAAACAGCATGGATGTACATGAATTATTATTAAAAGTCCAGAATCACGAAGTAGACCTGGCATCGGCAGAGGAATATTTAAAGAAACTGCCTTATGAGGATTTGGGATTTGCAAAACTGGACCACCACCGGGCGCTGCGCTCCGGGTTTGGCGAGGTCGTTTACTGTGCCGGAAAGACGACGGAGCATCTGGTACGGATATTCCAGAGCTTTGCGGAACGAAAGAGCAATGTTCTCGGAACGCGGGCAACAAAGGAACAGTTTGCGGCTGTTCGGGAAGTGCTTCCTGAGGCCGTGTATGAAGAACTTTCACGGACAATCTATCTTCAGTATAATGTGCCGAAGCTGGAAGGCCGTATTGCGGTCTGCACCGGAGGAACTTCAGATATTCCGGTGGCAGAAGAAGCGGCGCGGACGGCAGAATTTTTCGGCTGTTATGTAGACCGGATTTATGATGTGGGCGTTGCCGGAATCCATCGGCTTTTGTCGAAGGCGGAATTGATCCGTAAGGCCAACTGCGTTGTGGCGATTGCCGGAATGGAGGGCGCTCTGGCGGGAGTTATCGCAGGGCTTGTGGATAAACCGGTCATCGGTGTGCCGACATCGGTGGGTTACGGTGCGAATATGCAGGGAATGTCCGCATTGCTGACGATGATTAATTCCTGTGCGGAGGGCGTCTCTGTTGTGAATATTGATAACGGTTTCGGGGCCGGATATATGGCGGCACAGATTAACCGTCTGGCGACAGGAGCGGACCGGACATGATTTATGCGATTACAAACCGGAAGCTGACGGCCGGCGGCGAAGAAAATTTTCTGGATCAGGTCCGGAAAATTGTAGCGGCGAAGCCGGACGGAATTATTTTAAGGGAAAAGGATCTGTCACCGGAGGCTTATGAAGTTCTGGCGCGGGAATGTCAAAAAATATGCGGAGCAGAAGGGGTTTCTCTGATCGTGAATCATTTCCGGGAGACGGCGGCGAAGCTGCAGATTGGGCGGCTGCATCTGTCCATGGCAGCCTTTAAGGCGCTGGCCGGACATCCGGAGGGATTTGACGGCTGGGAGCAGATCGGCGTATCGGTTCACAGCAGAGAAGAGGCCGTGTATGCAGAAAGTAAAGGGGCGGATTACCTGATTGCAGGCCATATTTTTGCGACGGACTGCAAGAAGGGCCTTCCACCGCGGGGGCTGGATTTTCTGGCGGAAATCTGTGCATCGGTGAAGATTCCCGTCTTTGCCATCGGCGGCATGGATCTGGTCCGCGGGCCTCAGGCGCTGGCGGCGGGAGCTGCCGGAATATGCATGATGTCGGAACTGATGAAGTGCGGGGAACCGGAGAAAATCATACAAAGATTTTCTGGACGGTCTCTCTAAAGAATGGTACAATAAAGATAACTATTTAGTGTGAGGAGGAAACATAATTATGTTGATTAAAGCAGAAAACACAGCGGCGATTATCGTTGATGTTCAGGAAAAACTTATGCCTGCCATGTTCAATGAAGCTGAGGTAGAAAAGAATGTAAACCGCCTGATTTCAGGACTGAAATTACTGGAGGTTCCGATGATTGTGACACAGCAGTACACAAAGGGCATCGGTATGACGATTCCATCGGTGATGGAAACCATCGGTGAAGATTTTAAGTATATGGATAAATCAAGCTTCAGTATTTATGGGGATGAAGCGATTAAAGAAGCCGTGGATGCGCTTGGTAAAAAAGTCATTCTGGTATGCGGTACCGAAGCACACGTATGTGTCCTTCAGACCTGTCTCGAATTAAAAGAAGCGGGCTACGAACCGGTCCTTGTTGCCGATGCTGCAGGCTCCAGACATGCGAATGACCGTGAATTCGGTATTCAGAGAGCCATTCAGGAAGGTGTCCGCGTGACAACCTACGAAGCGATTCTTTTCGAATTGATGCGTGGCGCAACCTGTCCGGTATTCCGTCAGATTTCTAAAATTGTAAAATAATGCAGATAATTATATCGCCGGCAAAAAAGATGAATGAAACTCCGGATATCCTTGATTTTCAGGGATACCCGGAGTTTCTTGAAAGTGCGGATATTTTACGCCGGTATATATCGGCCCTTTCCTACGAAGAAGCAAAAGCGCTCTGGAAGTGTAATGATAAAATTGCAGAGCAGAATTTTGAGCGGTTCCGGTATATGGACCTGCGGAAAAATCTGACGCCGGCGCTGATCGCCTACGAGGGGATCCAGTATCAGTATATGGCGCCGGCAGTGCTGGAGGCGGAAGCCGTGGCCTATCTGCAGGCGCATCTCCGGATTTTGTCCGGATTTTACGGGATGCTGAAGCCTCTGGACGGCGTTGTGCCCTATCGCCTGGAGATGCAGGCAAAGGCTTCGGTGAAGGGCTGTAAAAATCTCTATGAGTTCTGGGGACACCGCCTGGCCGATGCGCTTTTCAGTGAATCAAAAACGATTATCAATCTGGCCTCCAAAGAGTACAGTAAAAGTATTTCGGCCTGGCTGACGCCGGAGATTCAGTGGATCACCTGTGTTTTCGGAGAGAGAATCGGAGATAAGGTCGTGGAAAAGGGGACTCTGGCAAAGATGGCCCGGGGAGAGATGGTGCGCTTTCTGGCAGAAAGACGGGCGGAGACACCGGAAGAAATCAAAGGATTTGATCGGCTGGATTACCGGTTTTCGCCGGAGATGTCTTCAGAGGATACCTATATTTTTTTGAAGGCTGAAAAGTAAAAGCTTCGATTAAAGGTGAGAGTGTGAGGCAGATAAGGAAAATAAAGAAAAAAACTGCTCTCCGAGGGCGCATTTCACAGCGCCGGAGGAGAGCAGTTTTTGATACTTAAAAGCGGAAATCCCGTTTTCCTTCCGAAATATCCTTCAAATGTTCTTCAGTAAGGCGGCGGACCTTTTCATTGGTCACGTTTTCAATTTCTTTTTCAATCAGCTTTTCGCCGTTTTTCCGGGTCTCTTCGGAAGCATAATCCATCAGATATTCTTTGAGGGTCATGAGGGCGTTTGGCTGGCAGCAGTTGGAAATCTGTCCGGCCTTTAAGAGGGACATGAAGCGGTCGCCGGTGCGGCCTTCCCGGTAGCAGGCGGTGCAGAAGCTTGGGATAAAGCCCATTTCCAGGAGCCAGTTGATGACTTCGTCGAGGCTTCGCTGGTCGGTGACATCGAACTGAGCGGAGTTTTCTTCTTCCGGTTCCGGTTCCACGTAGCCGCCGACGCTGGTGCGGGAGCCGCCGCTGATCTGGGATACGCCGAGCTGGAGTACTTTTTCACGGACACGTTTGGATTCCCGGGTGGAAATAATCATTCCGGTGTACGGTACAGCAATCCGGATCAGAGCGACGATTTTCTCGAAAATATCGTCCGGGATGGCATTGGAGAAAGTGTTCACATCAATGTCGTCCGCCGGGCAGATTCTCGGAACGCTGATGGTATGCGGGCCCACGCCCTGAGCGGCTTCCAGATGCTCGGCATGCATGAGCAGGCCGACAAAATCGTAGCGGTAAAGATTCAGTCCGAAGAGAACGCCGAGACCCACATCGTCGATACCGCCCTCCATAGCGCGGTCCATGGCTTCTGTGTGGTACGCATAGTCATGCTTTGGTCCGGTCGGATGGAGTTCTTCGTAGCTTTTTTTATTGTAGGTTTCCTGGAACAGGATATAGGTTCCGATGCCGGCTTCCTTCAGTCTGCGGTAATTTTCCACAGTCGTTGCGGCAATATTGACATTGACACGGCGGATGGCGCCGTTTTTATGTTTAATGCTGTAAATCGTTTCAATACATTCCAGAATATATTCAATCGGGTTATGTACCGGGTCTTCTCCGGCTTCCAGTGCAAGACGTTTGTGTCCCATATCCTGAAGGGCGATGACTTCATTGCGGACTTCCTCCTGGGTCAGCTTCTTCCGGGCAATGTGTTTGTTTTTTGCATGGTATGGGCAGTAGGTACAGCCATTGACGCAGTAGTTGGAGAGATAGAGGGGCGCGAACATGACAATCCGGTTGCCGTAGAAACGGTTTTTAATTTCTTTGGCCAGGTGGAATACTTTTTCAATGACATCCGGCAGGTCACATTCCAGAAGGACGGCGGCTTCACGGTGGCTGATGCCTTTCATTTCAGCGGCTTTTTCCAGAATCCCTTCAATGAGATCCCGGTTGTTTTTATTTTTCCGGGCATATTCCAGACAGTCCAGAATCTCTTCATCATTAATAAATTCTTCAGCTTTTAACGATTTTGCGTTATACATGATTTTCTTCTCCTTTTTTTGTTGGTATAAAATCCCCCCGGTCGGTAACGATGTGATAACCGATAGCCTCCAGGCGGTGGTTTAAGCAGTCCCGACATTCCGCCGCTTCTTCTCCGGTGCATATCTTATGATCGTAAAGCAGATATTTTTCCCGGACACGGACCGGGGAAAGGTTTGGCATGACCACATTGGCTCCGGAAAGGATGCCCATTTCCCGGCCCTGGGGATGAATGGTTCCGAGGGCGGTTGTGGACGGAATCAGTGCATCCGGCTGCATGAGCCGGAGAATACGGATTAAATAAAGGGTCTGTTCCACAGTACCCGCCGGAAAGTCCCTGAAAGGGGTATCGGCGTGAGGAATAAAAGGTCCGATGCCGATCATCTCCGGTTGAAGGTCGTGAATGAACTGTAAATCTTCGGCCAGATTTTCTGTGGTCTGGTAAGGGGAACCGACCATAAAGCCCGTTCCGGTCTGATAGCCGATGGCTTTTAATTCCCGCAGACAGTGTTTGCGGTGCTCACTGCTCAGAGATGGGGGATGCAGCTTTTGATAATGGCGGGGATTGGCGGTTTCGTGACGCAGCAGATAGCGGTTGGCTCCGGCATCAAACCATTTTTGGTAGGTTTCCCGGCGGCGTTCTCCGACGGAAAGGGTAATGGCGCAGTCCGGGTAGGACTGTCGGATGTCGGCGATAAGCGCTGCCATCATGTCATCGTTGTAGGTCATGTCCTCACCGCCCTGCAGGACAAAGGTCCGGAATCCGAGGTCATAGCCGGCCCGGCAGCAGTCAAGAATTTCAGCCGGACTCAGCCGGTATCGGTCCGCATGGCGGTTTCCACACCGGATACCGCAGTAATAACAGTCGTTCCGGCAGTAGTTGGTAAATTCGATCAGCCCCCGGATATAGATCTTTCGGCCAAACCGGTTCCGGGCGGTGCGCCGGGCTTCCTCGCCCAGCAGTTCGGCGGATTCAGAATCTCCGGGGAGCCCCTCGAGCAGCCGTATAAAGTCTTTTTTTTCAAGAATATGGTCATTTTTCAGACGAATAATTAAATTTTTTAAATCAGTCATACAGGTCTCCTGAGATCGTTATACTTTTGAATAAACGGTTTTCGTACGGACATCGGGGATCATGCCCAGCTTTCCGGAGAGGGCGCTGATGACATTCTGGGGCGCGTCGATGACGATGCTTATAATGGAAAGATTCCGTTTCTGATAGGGAATTCCCATCCGGCCGAGAATGTAAGAGGAATATTCATGAAGGATGGCGTTGAGCCTTTCAACAGCCTCCGGATTTTCAATGATAATGCCGATCACGGCAATACGTGTTTCCATAAGGACCTCCTTTGAAATAAAAATACCCTGTCCAAAAGAAAAGCCGGACAGGGTAAGGGTATTATCCTATATAAAAACATCGGGTCCTTATCTTCTCTTTCGGGCGAACCCTCAAGTTCAGCAGGCAGGTTTCAAACGGGTTTGCCGGAAGACGTATCTTGCGGCGCACCCTTCAGGTTCATAGTATCGTTTTTTTTGAAAAATGTCAATGGCCGGAAATGGCTTCCAGCAGATGAATGGCCTTTGCATATTTTTTCTGCCGGGACATCATTTTTTCATCCATGGCATCCAGCCGGGTCACATCGGAATTGTGGCGCAGGTCGCCGAGCTTGACCTGGAGAGCCAGAGGGCAGGTGGACAGCCGCGAAATGTAGTCCATATAGTCTTCCGCCGGATTGTGGGTCAGCAGAGACAGGGCGGTCAGAATATCTTCGTCAAAGCCTTCCCGGGCCAGATCGTCGAGCGTCAGGTCCGTATCTTCAATGACATCGTGGAGCAGGGCGGTAATGACGGCCGCTTCATTCGTCATGGTTTCTGCCACATGAAACGGATGAAAAATATAGGGAACGCCGGTCTTGTCCAACTGTCCGCGGTGGGCTTCATAGGCGATACACATCGCCTTTTTTGTCATCGGTGTGTAGATCATGTCAGTCCTCCCTGAAATTATGGAGAATACGGAGCGCCAGTTCCGGCATGGAAAATCTTTCCGACGGGCGGAATCTCCGGCCGTTCAGGAAAACGCCCCTGATTTTTGTGGTTCGGATGTCTTCCTTAGGTATGGAAAGAATGTCTTTATCCAGAACGACAAAGCTGGCTTTTTTTCCAGGGGTCAGGCTGCCGTAAAGGTTGTCGTCAAAGGCGCTGCGGGCCGGCCAGAGCGTATAGGTTTTCAGCGCTTCTTCCGGGGTCAGCGCCTGGGCCGGATTCGGATGATTGCAGCAGATATGGATACCTTCGATCGGATCCGGAATGGTGCAAGGGGCATCACTGCCGGAAGTGACAAGAAGGCCTGCATCCACCATATCCCGGAGCGGGAGAATCTGAGCGGCCCGTTCGCCGAGAATGGATTCCAGATACTCGGCCGGTTCCTGAGGCCAGTCCAGAAATGCGGGCTGTACGGCGATAGTGATGCCGAGCTCCGCCGCTTTCTGAATCGCTGCTTTATTCATTAAATCGCCGTGAATCAAAATATGGCGGGCATCTTTTCTCGGATAATCCTTCAGCGCTGCGGCGTAGGCGTTTAACGCCTGGTCGACGGCAGCGTCACCGATGGCGTGCATGGTAATCTGAAGTCCGGCCCGGTTGGCACGGATACAGAAATTATCAACTTCTTCCTGACTGTAGGCCAGAAAGCCTTTGTTTTCCGGATGGTTTGTGTATCCTTCGGAAAGGGCCGCGTCTTCGGAGCCGAAGCAGCCGTCCAGAGCCAGCGAGAAACAGCCGCCGATGTGGGTCATTTTTCTTCGGACGACTTTATCGACATCCATCGTCTGGAAAAATACGGTATATTTCTGCGGCAGGCCCCTTCGGATAATATTGATGGTATCAATATCAATATCGTTTTGATAGCCGACACCTTCGACGGTGTGGATGTAGCCGATGCCTTTTTCGGCCAGAGCCTCCGCGGCGCACTGCATCCCTTCCAGCAGGGTTATCGGAGATACCTTGCCGGTGATGAAGTTCACGCCTTTATAAAAGGCGTTCTGATAGAGCCATCCGGTTCGGGCATCGAATCCCGGGTCGGCCAGGATATCCGATGGAAAAAGATCAATCAGGGCCGAATTGGCAACGGCCGCATGGCCGTCATATTTGACAATAAGCAGCGGCAGGTCTGTGATGGCATCGAGATCGGCGGTTTCCGGGAGCCGTTTTTCAGCTACGGTATGGGCGCTGCAGCCGTAGGCCGGAAGAAACTTTGCATTGGGGTGGGCGTCGATCCAGTCGTTCAGCATCCGGCCCATCGCTTCAAAATTTTGGGCCTCCCGCACATCGACGGTGGTGCCGAACAGCGCGTAGCTTTCAAAATGCATATGGGTATCGGAAAATGCCGGAACAATGGTCAGGCCGTGCATGTCGATCTGTTTGCAGCCGGCATAGGTATCCGGAACACTGTCTCCGGTGAATATAATTTTATCCCGGTCAATAATCATGACGGAAAAACAGCGGTTTTCATCGTCACAGGATATAAAATGCCCGTTGGTCAAAACTTTCATAAGAAACTCCCCTTCCTCAAATAAACGTCAAATCTGTAAATTTCGAATCCGCAACATCTGAATATAGTTATTATACTCCGAAAATGACTGGCAGAAAAGAGATTCTTTATCAATTTATAGCATTAAATTGTTGACAATTCGGGGCGTTGAGTATTAGAATAAAAGATAAAATAATCAAGGAGGAAATGGATATGAAAAAATTAATGAAAGCAATGAGTCTGACTTTGGCAGCATCTCTGGTTGTCGCATCTCTGACAGCCTGCGGCGGCGGAGAAAAGACAGAAACAAAAGCCGAAGGCGGCGCAGCAGCAGCAGGAGAGGACGTTTTCTTAATTGGTGCGATCGGACCTGTCACAGGAAGCGCAGCTTCTTATGGTCTTTCTGTAAAACAGGGCGCTCAGGTTGCTATTGATGAGATCAATGCAGCAGGCGGTGTTGTTGTTGGAGATAAAACCTATACATTAGATATGGAATTCGCTGATGACGAAGCTACAGAAGATAAAGCGATTCAGGCATACAATACGGTTATGGATAAAGGTGCCGATGCTATTTTAGGCGCTGTAACAAGCGGTGCATGTATCGCCATTACAGATTTAACAGCAGCCGATGGTATTTTACAGATCACACCATCCGGTTCCGCTATGGAATGTGCAAAAAATGACAACGCTTTCCGCGTTTGCTTTACAGACCCGGCACAGGGTGTTGCCATGGCAGAATTAGCTGCAGAAAAACTCGGATATAAAAAAGTCGCTGTGCTTTACAACAATGCATCCGACTACAGCATGGGTATCCGCGAAGCATTTGAAGAAGAATTTACTGCAAAAGGCGGTACAATCGTTGCAAGCGAAGGCTTCTCCGAAGGCGACGTTGACTTCAACACACAGCTTACAACCATTAAGGGAACCGATGCCGAAGCTATTTTCGTTCCTGCTTACTATCAGGAAGCCACTTACATTACAAAACAGGCCAGCGATATGGGTATGAACCTTCCATTCCTCGGCAGTGACGGTTGGGATGGCGTTCTCGGAACAGTAACAGATGCAGCCACGATTGAAGGCGCAATCTTCTTAAGCCCATTCTTCGCAGCAGATCCTGCAGATAACGTAAAAGCATTCGTAGCTGCTTATGAAGAAGCTTATAAAGCAACACCGGACCAGTTCGCAGCAGATGCTTATGATACCGTTTATGCAATGAAAGCAGCAATGGAACAGGCAGGCTCTGTAGAAAGTGCAGATCTGATCAAAGCGATGACAGAAATTACAGTAGACGGTCTGACCGGTGAAGGTATCACATGGACAGCAGAAGGTGAACCAAATAAGGGAAGTAAATTTATCCAGATTAAAGATGGTGCATATACTTTATACGAATAATCCGATTTTTGAGTAATCAGAGTCGTGAACATGAGAAGGCGGCGATGAAGTCCCATTTATGGGATGGAGTCGCTGCTTTTTCATCTTTTGGCGACAAAAAATGTCTTTTTATTCGTAAATCCTTGCAAGCCCGGACTGATTATATTAAGATATAGAAATAAAATACAGAAAGGTGGAGGGTGATGAGTCTGATTAATAGTATTTTGGAACAGTTGATTAATGGACTGAGAACAGGAAGCATCTATGCCCTGATTGCCCTGGGATATACCATGGTTTATGGTATTGCAAAGATGATTAACTTTGCCCACGGGGATATTATTATGGTAGGCGCATATTCTCTTTATGTTTTTACTGCGCTGCTGGGACTTCCGGTACCTGTAGCCATTATATTGACCATCATCGTATGTGCAGTTCTCGGTATCACGGTGGAGAGAATTGCCTACAAGCCATTGCGTAATGCGCCGTCTCTGGCGGTTTTAATTACAGCGATTGGTGTGAGTTATTTTTTACAGAATGTTGCACTGCTTATCTTTAAAGCGACGCCGATTCCTTTTGGTTCGGTCATTAAAGTGTCTTCATTTAAAATCGGAGGCATACATATTTCCGGGATTACGATCGTGACCTTCGTTGTGACAGTGATCGCTATGGTGATCCTCACATGGTTTATTAATAAAACACGGGCAGGAAGCGCGATGCGTGCCGTGTCCGAGGATAAGGGAGCGGCAGCCCTGATGGGAATCAATGTCAATAAAACGATTTCCATGACCTTTGCCATCGGCTCGGCCCTGGCGGCGGTTGCAGGTATTTTGTTTATCTGCCAGTATGAATCCCTGTCTCCGACACTGGGAGCTCTGCCTGGAATCAAGGCCTTCGTTGCAGCGGTACTCGGCGGCATCGGAAGTATTCCGGGAGCGATGCTCGGCGGTGTGGTTCTCGGAATTATTGAAAGTGTGTCCAAGGCCTATATTTCCACACAGCTTGCGGATGCAATTGTTTTTGGTGTACTTGTTATCGTCCTGTTAGTCAGACCGTCCGGTCTGCTTGGCAAGATGAAAGCAGAGAAAGTGTAGGTGGCAGCGATGAATAAGAAAATAGATAAAAAAATGATTATCAATGTCGTTGCTGCCGTTGCGGCATACATCGTTGTTATGATACTGATTAACGGCGGAATTCTCGGACGTCAGGCGATGTCGATCATTATTCCGTGCTGTATCAATGTGATCCTGGCGGTATCGCTCTGTCTTCTTGTCGGCTTCCTCGGGGAACTGACGCTGGGACATGCCGGATTTATGTCCATCGGCGCTTATGCGGGCGCACTGACGACCAATGCATTAAATCTTCCGCCGATGATCGAACTCATTATCGGCCTTCTGGTGGGCGGTATTTTTGCAGCGATTTTCAGTCTGATTATCGGTCTTCCGGTACTCCGCCTGAAAGGGGATTATCTGGCGATCGTTACGCTGGGGTTTGGTGAAATCATTAAATCAGTGATTAACGCCCTCGGTTTTACCGGCGGCGCCAAAGGTCTGACAGGCATCGGCGCATACAGTAATTATAAGAATTTTACCTTTGTATATATTTTCGTTCTACTGACGATCCTGGTCATCTCCAATCTGGTTCGGTCCAGACATGGACGGGCCATCTGTGCCGTTCGTGATAACGCCATTGCGGCAGAAGCTATCGGCATTAAAGTGACGAAATTCAAAACAATGGCTTTTGTCATTTCCGGATTTTTTGCCGGAATGGCCGGGGTATTTTATGCCCATAACGTAGGTATTCTGAAACCGGTCAACTTTGACTACAATAAGTCCATCGAAATTCTCGTTATGGTCGTTCTCGGCGGTATGGGAAATATTAAAGGGGCAGTGATCGCAGCCGTTATACTGACGGCCCTTCCGGAAGTTCTCCGCGGCGCTGCGGATTTCCGTATGCTGCTCTATGCGATCGTCCTGATCGCGATGATGCTGTTTAACAATTCCAGATTCCGTATGGCGATTATCGAAAAACGGAATCTGAAAAAAGCGATGAGTATTCAGAAGGAGGGCGAATAAGGATGGCTTTGTTAGAAGTTAAAAACCTCGGAATTTCCTTCGGCGGTCTCCGCGCGGTGGATGAACTGGATATGAGCATCGAACAGGGAAGCCTGGTCGGCCTCATCGGTCCAAACGGGGCCGGAAAGACGACGGCCTTCAACCTGCTGACCGGTGTGTATACACCGAGTGAAGGGATTATTATGCTGGACGGCGAGAATCTTGTCGGAAAGACAGCGACAGAAATCTGTAAAGCAGGCATCGCCAGAACCTTCCAGAATATTCGTCTTTTTTCCAAAATGACGGTGCTGGACAATGTTAAAACGGCGCTGCATAATCATGTGGAGTACAGTCTGGCAGAAAGCTTTTTTCATCTGGGCGCTTATCATAAAAAAGAAAAGGCAATGGATGAAAAGGCCATTGAAATTCTGAAAGTCTTTGATCTGGACGGACAGGCGGACGTTCTGGCCTCCAATTTACCTTACGGTAAACAGAGAAAACTGGAAATTGCCCGTGCGCTGGCAACGGAACCGAAGCTTCTGCTTCTGGATGAGCCGGCAGCCGGCATGAATCCAAACGAAACCAGTGAACTGATGGATACCATCCAGTTGATCCGGAAGGAATTTAACATTACGATCCTTCTGATCGAACATGACATGAAGCTGGTATCCGGTATTTGTGAATATCTGTATGTTCTGAACTTTGGTACGGAGCTTGCCCATGGCGAACCGTCAAAAGTGCTGAACGACCCGAAGGTAATCACAGCGTATCTCGGTGCATAGGAGGCGATATCCATGGCTATGTTGAAAGTTACAGATTTAAAAGTATATTATGGTGTTATTCAGGCCATTAAAGGCATCTCCTTTGAAGTTAACGAAGGCGAGGTTATCGCACTGATCGGCGCCAACGGCGCCGGAAAAACGACCATTCTGCATACGGTGACAGGTCTTGTTGAGGCCAAAGCCGGAACAGTGGAGTTTGAAGGCAGGGATATTACAAAAATGCCGGGACATAAGATCGTTACGCTGGGCATGGCCCATGTGCCGGAAGGACGGCGTGTCTTTTCAGACCTGACCGTGCTGGAGAACCTGAAGCTTGGCGCATATACACGTAAAGATAAAAATGAAGTCGAAGAAACTCTGAAAATGGTTTATAAGCGTTTTCCGCGTCTGGAAGAACGTAAAAATCAGATGGCCGGAACATTGAGCGGCGGCGAACAGCAGATGCTCGCCATGGGCCGTGCTTTAATGTCCCATCCGAAAATTATTCTGATGGATGAGCCGTCGATGGGTCTGTCTCCGATTTTTGTAAATGAAATTTTTGATATTATCAAAGAGGTCAGCGCCAGCGGTACAACAGTGCTTCTTGTAGAGCAGAATGCGAAAAAGGCGCTCAGTATTGCGGACAGAGCCTATGTACTGGAAACCGGAAAGATTGTGCTGGAGGGTAAAGCCGATGAACTGATGAACGATGCGTCGGTGAAGAAGGCCTATCTCGGAGAATAAAGGAGAGATTCAAGTGAGTCATACAGTGATTACAATTGCACGGCAATATGGCAGCGGCGGTAAGACGATCGGCAGAATGCTGGCGGAAGATTTGGGAATTCAGTGTTATAACCGGGAAATTCTCCGGATGGCATCCGATGCAAGCGGTATTCATGAACGCCTATTCGGCGCCGCCGACGAACATTTAAAATCGAGTCTGTTATACCGGATTACGAAGAAAGTCTATAAAGGCGATGTTCTTCCGCCGGACAGCGATGATTTTACATCCAATGATAATTTGTTTAATTATCAGGCGAAGATTTTAAAGGAGCTGGCTGAGGAAGAGTCCTATGTGGCGATCGGCCGGTGTGCCGATTACGTTTTAAAGGATTATGATAATGTCATCAGCGTCTTTATCCATGCGCCTTTTGATTTCTGCCTCGAACAGGCGATGAAGCTGTTTACGAAGACAGAGGATGAAATGCGCAGATATATTCAGAAAAGAGATAAGTACCGGGGCGAATATTATAAATATTATACCGGACAGGAATGGTATGATGCCCGGAATTATGACTTGTGTCTGGACAGCAGTAAGCTTGGCTTTGACGGCTGTGTCGAAGCGATCAAAGCCTACATGAAGGTTCGGGGAATCGAAGCGAAGTAAGTGTAAACCACCAGTTTACCGTGAAAAGTTGTGAGAAAACTTTTCGTGGCAGACTGGTGGTTTTTTGAATAGAGCGGGAATATCGGGAGAAAGCTTTTTTGATGGACTGGTTTTTGCGATGCAGTGATGTATGAAACCGAATCTAAAGTTTTTATGAAATGCGGGGCCTCGGTTGAAATATCTGCGGGCAGGCTTTATAATTATAATATTAAAGATGTCAGGAGGCGAAGGCATGGAGGCTTATGTTAAACTGGAAGACGTCACAAAGGTTTACCATATGGGAGAGGTGGAAATCCGTGCGGCGGATGGTATAAATTTTGAAATTATGAAGGGTGAATTTGTGGTCATTGTCGGACCGAGTGGTGCGGGAAAGACGACGGTACTGAATGTTCTCGGGGGGATGGACACGGCGACCAGCGGTTCCATCATGGTGGATGGAAAGGATATTTCATCTTATAATGCCCGTGAGCTGACGGCCTACCGGAGAGATGATATCGGATTTGTTTTTCAGTTCTATAATCTGATCACGAATCTGACAGCTCTGGAGAACGTGGAGCTGGCGCTTCAGATCTGCAGAGACCCGCTGCCTGCCAAAAGGGTTCTGGTAGATGTGGGGCTTGAGGGACGGATGAAGAATTTTCCTGCCCAGCTTTCCGGCGGCGAACAGCAGCGCGTTTCCATTGCGCGGGCGCTGGCGAAGAATCCGAAGCTTCTGCTCTGCGATGAACCGACCGGTGCGCTGGACTATAATACAGGAAAGGCCATCCTGAAGCTTTTGCAGGATATGTGCCGGGAGCGGGGGATGACAGTCATTGTAATCACCCATAATCAGGCCATCGCGCCGATGGCAGACAGAGTCATTAAGATTAAGAATGGTAAGGTTTCCTCCATGACCGTGAACGAAAGTCCGGTATCTGTAGAAACCATTGAATGGTAGGGGAAGAGCTTATGAGGAAAAAGGCATTGATGAAGGATTTCCGGATGGAGATCCGGACGAGTCTGAATCGATTTCTGTCGATATTTTTTATTGTGGCCCTTGGTGTTGCTTTTTTTTCGGGGATTCGAGCATCGGAGCCGGATATGCGGTATTCCGGAGATGCTTATTTTGATGCCCGGGAAATGATGGACCTGAAGCTGCTCAGCACTCTGGGACTGACACAGGGGGATATTGAAGCGATTCAGAACGTCGAAGGTGTTGAAAAGGTTGAACCGGGGTATATGATCGACGTTTTGTCGGTGATGGGCGATAATGAGCGGGTCGTTCACATGGAATCCCTTCCGGAGACGATGAACCGCGTGGATGTGGCAGAAGGCCGTCTTCCTGAAAAGGCCGGAGAGTGTATCGTTGACCGGGATATGGCAGCCGCCTATGATATTAAGGTTGGCGATACGCTGCCGGTACATTCCGGAAATGACAAAGAGCTGTCGGATACGCTGGCCGTGGATACCTTCACGGTTGTCGGAACCTGTTCGAGCCCGTTATACATATCTTTTGACCGGGGAAGTACGAATATCGGCAGCGGTGAAGTCGATATGTTTGTTTATGTGACGGATGAAAGCTTCAGTCAGGAGGTTTATTCCCAGGCATGGGTGACCGTGGCGGGAGCGAAGGCTGAAACGGCTTTTACCGAAGCCTATACCGATACTGTGGATGCAGTCAAGGAAAAGATCGAAGATATTACCGATGAACGCTGCGACCTCCGCTATGCGGAGATTATGGATGAAGCCAATGAAGAAGTTCTGGAGGCAGAATCCGAACTGGCAGAAGCCAAAGCCGAGGCAGAATCGGAGCTTGCTGATGCCGAGGCGGAATTAAAGGACGGCGAAGCAAAGCTGGCCGACGGAAAGGCGGAGCTGGCAGCCTCGGAACAGGATCTTCGGGATGCAAAGGACCAGCTCTATGCGAGCCGGGACACACTGGATTCGGGATGGAGCCAGTACCATGAAGGTGTGGCACAGGCCGAAGACGGTAAAAATCAACTGGCAGCGGCGGAAGCGGCGCTGTCGGAAAATGAAGCGAAGCTTACAGAAGGCGAAGGACAACTGACGGCAGCCGAAGCCGTCCTGGCGGAAAATGAAGCCGGGGTAGCGGCAGCCGAGAAGGGACTGGCCGATGCCAAAGCGCTGATTGCCGGCCTGGATTCGGGGTGGCAGCAGTATCAGGCAGGAATGTCCGGTCTGGAAACGATGGAGAATCAGTTAAAGGGTCTGGACGCCCTGATCGCTTCCGGCGGCGCAGCGCCGGAGCAGATTGCCCAGGCGGAAATCCTTCGGGAGAAGATTTCCGAAGTCGCATCCGAGCTTGAAGCATCAAAGGCCCGGTTGGATGCTATGGAAGCGATGCGCCCTGAGGCCCAGGCGGCCATTGACCGGGAAGGTGAGATCACGGCGGGCCGGGAGGCGCTGGAAGCCGGAAAAGCGGAACTGGCGGGCCGGAAGGAAGAACTGGCGGCAGCCAGACAGCAGCTTGAAGCGGGCCGGACGGAGCTTGAAAAGCAAAAAGCCGGGCTGGAAGAAGGTCAGGCTGTACTGGCGGATTCCTATAATCAGCTGACCGGCGGTGAGAGGGCTTATGCAGACGGATGGAGCCAGATACAGAGCGGTGAAGCACAGATTGCTGAAGCCTATGGCACCATTGCGGAGAATGAGCAGAAGCTGGCAGATGGCTGGGAAGAATATGAAAAAGGGAAGAAAGAAGCGGAAGAAAAGATTTCGGATGCGGAAATTCAGATATTGGATGCAAAAAATGAAATCGCAGGCATTGATAAGCCGAACTGGTATATCAATGACAGGAACAGTTCTTCGGATTACAGCGGATATTCGGATAATGCAGACCGGATGCGGGCCATCGGCGAAGTGTTCCCGATACTCTTCTTTATGGTGGCGGCTCTGGTCAGCCTGACAACCATGACCCGTATGGTCGAGGAACAGCGGACCCAGATTGGAACATTGAAGGCGCTGGGATACAGTAAGTTTTCCATTGCCGCCAAATATATGGGTTATGCCCTGACGGCCACCCTCGGCGGTTCTCTGGCGGGAGTTCTGATCGGACAGAAGGCATTTCCGTATATTATCGTGTCTGCCTATAAGATTATGTATGTACATATACCGGATGTGGTCATTCCATATCATCTGGGATATTCCCTGGCGGCTTCGGCAGCGGCTCTGGCATGTACGATGCTGGCAACGATCAGCGCATGCTACCGTGAACTGGGAGCACAGCCGGCGGAACTGATGCGTCCGGAGGCGCCAAAGGCCGGAAAGCGGGTATTCCTCGAAAGAATTCCGGTGATCTGGAGAAATCTGAGCTTTACGTGGAAGTCTACGATAAGAAACCTCATGCGGTATAAAAAGCGGTTCTTTATGACGGTTTTCGGTATTGGCGGCTGTATGGCCCTTATGCTTGTCGGCTATGGCCTGAAGGATTCCATTATGGATATTGCAAGATACCAGTACAACCGGATTCAGATTTATGATATTATGGCTATTGTCGATGAAGAACTTGACGCGGCGGGAAAAGAAGCCATTGACCGGGAACTTGAAGCGGACAGCCGTGTCAGCGGCTTTATGGATGGCTATATGCGTCTGACGGAAATTTCCAAAGGTGATGAAATGAAGGATGCCTATCTTTATGTGCCTTCGACGTTAGATCATCTGGACGATTTTGTAACCTTCAGCCACCGGACGTCCGGCGACCAGTATCATCTGGATGCGGACAGCGCTGTGCTGACGGAAAAAGCGGCCAGAGATATGGGCGTTTCCAAAGGCGATACGATCGAACTCGCTCTGGAGGACGACCGGACAGTGGCAGTGACGATTACAGACATCTGTGAAAACTATCTGTCCCATTATCTGTATATCGCGCCGCAGCTTTACGAAAAACTGACCGGATCTCCGGCCGAGGATAACTGCATTTATATGGACCTGAAAAAAGAGCATATGGACGAGATTGAAAATATCGGCGAAGCCCTTCTTAAAAATGACGGGATTCTGACCGTGTCTTATACAAATAATGTAGAAGACCAGCTTGAGAATATGCTGTCAACACTGGATGATGTTATTATCGTGTTGATTATTTCAGCGGGAATGCTCGCTTTTGTTGTTCTTTATAATCTGAATAATATCAATATTAATGAGCGTAAACGGGAGCTGGCGACATTAAAGGTTCTCGGTTTCTACGATGGCGAGATTAATGCCTACGTTTACAGGGAAAATATTCTTCTGACGATTATCGGTGTGATCGTCGGCTGCGTCCTCGGTAAGATACTGCATCTTTTTGTGGTACGGACCGTTGAAGTGGAGATGACCATGTTCGGAAGAAATATCGAACCGTGGAGTTTCCTGTATGCGATTTTGTTTACCTGTATTTTTGCGATTCTGGTAAATATCGTTATGTATTTTAAATTGAGGAAGATCGACATGGTTGAATCTTTAAAGAGTGTGGAATAATAAACAGACGGAGGAAATGAAAAAATGAGTAAGTATTTAGTAGTTGTTGATATGCAGAATGATTTTATTAATGGAAGCCTCGGAAGTGAGGCCGCCCAGGCGATACTGCCACGGGTCATTGATAAGATTAAAAACTTCCCGGGGACGGTGGTTTATACACGGGATACCCATGATGAAGACTATCTGGAAACACTGGAAGGTAAAAATCTTCCGGTGGTCCACTGCGTTCGGGACACAGAAGGCTGGGAGTTCCAGAAGGATATTAAGGAGCTTCAGACCGCGAGCCGGAGCCTCGTGTTCGATAAAGAAACCTTTGGTTCGATTCAGATGGCCGGATGCCTTCAGGGAATTGACCGTATGGCGCCGATTGAAGAAGTGATCGTTGTCGGCCTCTGCACAGATATCTGTGTTCTGTCCAATGCGGTTTTGATCCGGACAGCGATGCCGAATACACCGGTACGGGTAGATGCTTCCTGCTGTGCGGGAACCACACCGGAGGCCCACCGTTATGCGCTGGAAGCGATGAAGGCTCTGCAGATTGAAGTGGATGAATGATGGAGGCAGCGATGCGACTGGATGAAAGTCTTGTATTAAATAATGGAATAAAAATGCCGGTGCTTGGTCTCGGTGTTTATAAAAGCGGGGAAAACACAAAACAGGCCGTGCTGGATGCACTGGAGGCCGGATACCGCCATATTGATGTGGCTTCGGTTTACGGCAATGAAAACGAAGTCGGTCAGGCGATCCGTGAAAGCGGCATTCCCCGGGAAGAAATTTTTGTGACAACGAAGCTCTGGAACGATGATATGCGCGCCGGGATTCAGAAAGAGGCATTTGAAAAGAGCCTGGAGCGGCTTCAGATGGACTATGTGGATTTATACCTTCTCCATTGGCCGGTGGCGGAGCATTATCTGCCCTCATGGCATATTTTGGAAAACCTGAACCGGGAAGGACGGGCGAAGTCCATCGGCGTGAGCAATTTTCAGATGGGCCACCTGATGGATCTGATGGCCCATGCAACGGTCGTTCCCGTTGTCAATCAGATTGAATGTCATCCATATCTGAGCCAGCAGCCGCTGTGCAGCTTTTGCCGGAAAACCGGAATTCAGGTGACCGCCTGGGCGCCCCTCGGCAGAGCGAAGGTCTTTGAGGATGCGGTGATTAAGGGACTGGCAGAAAAATATGGACAGACGCCGGCCCAGGTGATTCTGCGGTGGGAGCTTCAGCGTGGGATCATTGTGATTCCGAAATCCGTACACCGGGAACGGATTATAGAAAACAGTAAAATTTTTGATTTTGAACTGGTTCCGGAGGATATGGCTGTGATGGATGGTCTGAACAAGGATCAGCGTTTTGGACCGTCGCCGGATACCTTTGATTTTTGATATGAAACAGGATATGACGATCGGGAAACCGGCGAAGACGTTATTTGTCTTCGCGGTTCCTATGATTTTAGGAAATTTATTCCAGCAGTTTTACAGTCTGGTGGACTCCGTAATTGTGGGTCATTTTGTCGGAGAGGAAGCCCTTGCAGCCGTGGGCTCCTCTTTTGCGGTCACGATGCTTTTTATTGCGGTGGCCATCGGCGCCTCCATGGGCGCTTCGGTAATGATTTCACAGTTTTTCGGGGCAAAACGATTTCAGGAAATGAAAAGGGCGATTTCCACAGCTCTGATTTCATTTTTAGTTGTCAGCTTTCTATGGGCCCTGGTCGGTCTCGGGGTTAAAGACGGGCTGCTCCATCTGCTGAGGACGCCGGAGAATATTTTTGAGGATGCCAGTACATATCTGCAGATTTATTTTCTGAGTATTCCGTTTTTGTTTATGTATAACGCATTGTCGGCAACCTTCAATGCCCTTGGAGATTCGAGGACACCGTTGGGATTTCTCATCTTTTCGTCTCTGACGAATATCGGTCTCGATCTGTGGTTTGTCATTCAGTTCCATATGGGCGTAGCAGGGGTGGCGCTGGCGACACTGATCGCCCAGGGAATTGCCGCCGGACTTTCCTTTATGCTTCTGATACACAGGCTTCGGAAAATGCCGGATAGTTCCGGGGAAGAACCTGTTTCGGGAAACCGGTGGTACAGCACCGAACTGCTCGGTCTGATGGTTAAAATCGCTGTGCCGTCGATTATCCAGCAGTCGATCGTATCGGTGAGCATGCTGATGGTTCAGGCGGTAATCAACCCGTACGGTTCGTCAGTTGTCGCCGGATATTCGGCGGCCCTTAAGATCGACTCTGTGGCGATTATGCCGATGCAGGCGGTAGGCAATGCCATGTCCACCTTTACAGCCCAGAATATCGGCGCTATGAAGCAGGAACGGGTCCGGGAGGGATACCGGGCCAGCTATCCGATGATTTTCCTGATTAATCTGGCAGTATTTCTTGTGATACAGTTTTTCGGCGAGACATTTCTCGGATTTTTCCTTGAAAATGGCAGCGGCAGTGTTGCGATGCAGACCGGAATGGAGTACCTTCATGTTGTCAGCATTACCTATTTTATGCTGGGGCTGCTGATGGTTACAGGATCGGTGCTGCGGGGGTCCGGGGATTTACTGTGGTTTTTACTTGCCAGTGTCGCAAATCTGGCGGCCAGAGTCGGCTGTGCCTATGGGCTCAATGGTATTATCGGCATTGCAGCCGTTTGGTATTCGATGCCTGTGGGATGGCTTGCGGGTTTTGCAGTGAACTTCTTCCGTTATCATCAGGGAAAATGGATGAAAAAGAAATTAATTTAATGAGAGGAATTCAAAGATGAAATTTTATATGGCACCTTTGGAGGGGATTACAGGTTATGTATTCCGAAATGCCCATTATGCGTATTTCCATCCGGCGGACAAGTATTTTACTCCATTTATTACGCCGGGACTAAACAGCTCCTTAAAATCCAAAGCTTTAAAGGACGTTCTTCCCGAGAACAATCACGGGCCGTTCATTGTTCCGCAGATTTTAACAAACCGGGCGGATGAATTTATTTATACAGAGAAGCAGCTTGGTGAGATGGGCTATACAGAAATCAATTTGAATCTGGGCTGTCCGTCGGGAACAGTCGTGGCCAAGGGCAGGGGTTCCGGTTTCCTGGCTTTTCGGGATAAGCTGGATGCTTTTCTCGATGAAATCTACAGCACGGCGGAGATGAAAATTTCAATCAAGACCCGGCTTGGAAAAGAGAGCGCAGAGGAATTTGAAGCTCTGCTGGATATTTATAATCAGTATCCGCTGGAGGAGCTGATTATTCATCCGAGAACCCGGGAGGATTACTACCGGGGGGTTCCGAACGATGAGGCCTTTCGGATGGGGGCTGAAAAAAGCCGGTGTCCGGTATGCTATAATGGAAATATTTTCACAAAGGAAGATTACAGGTCTGTTTCTGAAAAATTTCCGGAGACGGACGGTTTCATGATCGGCCGGGGGCTTGTGGCCAATCCGGCCCTGCTGGATATTTTATGGAATGAAAAAGACGTTGTGGATAAGACGCTGCTTCGGAAATTCCATGACCGGGTCTATGCGGATTACGGGGAAATGCTCTACGGTGAAATAAACCTCCTGTATAAGATGAAGGAGCTTTGGAACTATATGATATGCATATTTTCGGATTCAAAAAAATATGGTAAAAAAATACGGAAAGCCCAGAAGCTGAAAGACTATCAGCGGATAGTGGATGCGCTGTTTGAAGAACAGGAAATTATCACAGGGGCCGGCTATCAGCCGAATTAGACATTGGAGGATGACAGATGTTAAATCAGATACAGAAGAAAATTTATAAACTTGCGACACATATCGAAACATTTTTTGCAGTAATTATAGATATTGTTATTGCCATTCTGGCCATTAAGCTGATTATGACGGTGGCGGCGCCGGGATATTTTAACCAGCCGGAAGCGTTGAATGAATTCCTTCAGAACGCCCTGTCCCTTGTCGTCGGCGTCGAATTTGTAAAGATGCTCGTCAAACATACGCCGGATAACGTGGTGGAAGTGCTTATTTTTGCGATTTCCCGTCATCTGATCGTATATCATCTGACGATGTGGGAGATGCTGATCGGCATTGTATGTATTGCCGTGCTTTTTGCCATTCGCCGTTTTCTGTTTATCCCTTTTCATCATGAAGGGGATGACGGCGCTGTCGTTGAAGAAGAATTATCCGAATAAGCGATGAAATAAAATCCCCGGAGTTTTGTTTCTGCCAACAGGTTTGGCGAAACAAAATTTCCGGGGATTTGTGTCTGCAGATCCTGCATCCGGTGAAAACCGGAAAGTCAGAAGACTCCGAGGTGTTCCAGAAGAATTTTCAGGCCGATGAGGATTAAAATCACACCGCCGGCAATTTCTGCTTTTTTCTCATAACGGCTTCCGAATTGATGACCGATATGGACCCCGGCAAAGGAGATGGCCAGAGTGATGATTCCGATAAGGGAAACGGCGGGGAGAATATTTACCTGAAGAAAAGCAAAGGTAATGCCGACGGCCAGCGCATCAATGCTGGTGGCAATGGCAAGCATGAGCAGTTCTTTCAGGTCGAGATGGTCACCGCTGTCATCCGAATCGCCATCGTCTTCACCGAGGGCTTCATGAATCATGTTCACACCGATGACGGCCAGAAGGATAAAGGCAATCCAGTGGTCGATGCTCGTTATGTAGCGTTCAAACTGTTTCCCAAGAATCCAGCCGAAAAAGGGCATCAATGCCTGAAATCCACCGAAAAACAGGGCGATAATTCCGGCATGCCGGTTGTTCATCCGCCGCATGTTCAATCCCTTGCAGATAGAAACCGCAAAGGCGTCCATGGCCAGACCGACGGAGATAAAAATAAGTTCAAAGAGTCCCATTGTTTAATCCACCTTTTTTGCAATAACAGCCAGCCGTCCGTCTTCCTGACTGTATTCGCAGGTAGAGAGGGTGATAAGTCTGTCGCCAAAAACGGCGGTTTCCCCGGTATCATAAAGCTGAAGCTGTCGTATATTTGTCATGTAATTATTAAAGTCTGTTTCGTCGGAAAAGTCAAGATGTCCGTAATAACGGAAGCCTTCTTCACCTTCGGCCAGCGCCCGGGCGGAAATAACGGAAATGACTGTATAGGTTCCGGTTTCCTTCAAGGTATCAAAACGGATCGTCGGGTGGGCGTCACAGAACTTTTTATCCTTATAATTCATCAGCGGCTGAAACATACTGTTGTCATTCATGTGATGGCCGTAAATAATCAGGTTATCGCTGACGGGTTCCAGTGAGCAGTAACCGTCGATAAAGGGAACGCCGCCGGCATCGTATTCCTTTTTGAAATTGGCATGAAGATAGGTTTCATTGTCATCTTTCACATACATGACCGGGTAATCAATGGTCGTATCCGGTATCTGAATCCAGCCGGCAAAGTCCGGATTCTCTTTGTGAAGCTGGCTGTATTTAATCAGAATGTCATTTTCATCGGTTTTAGTTTCTGAAGTGCCGGTTTCTTCGACCAGCAGAGATTTGACGTCATCCATGTTCTGTTTCGAAGCGTGACGCTCCAGAAAGTATTTTCCAAGGTATCCGGCGCTGCCGAGAAAGCAGATGAGGGCCAGAACAAAGATGATTATTTGCATTTTTTTCAAGACATAACCTCCTTTTTTGAAAATTATACCATAAATGGTCTGGTCAGTTGGAAAAAATATGTTAAAATAGGGGTATAATTTTATGGGAGGATATATAATAATGAATGTTTTAGTAATCAATTGTGGAAGTTCTTCATTAAAATTCCAGTTAATCGAATCCGATACAGAAGCCGTAATGGGAAAAGGTCTCTGCGAGCGTATCGGTATTGAGGGCAGCAGAATCGTCTATACACCGGCTGGAAAAGATAAGATCACGATCGAATCCCCGATGCCTGGTCATACAGAAGCCATCAAATTAGTTCTGGACTGTCTGACAGACGAGGCAAACGGTGTTGTTAAATCTTTAGCAGAAATCAATGCTGTTGGACATCGTGTTGTCCATGGCGGTGAAAAATTCGCTTCTTCTGTATTAGTTGATGAAGAAGTTATGAAAGCCATCGAAGAATGTAATGAACTCGCACCATTACACAACCCTGCAAACTTAATCGGTATCAAAGTATGTAAAGAATTAATGCCGGGCGTACCGAACGTTGCAGTATTCGACACAGCTTTCCATCAGACAATGCCTCCAAAAGCTTACTTATACGGTCTGCCATATGAAGCATACACAGAAGATAAGATCCGTCGTTATGGTTTCCACGGAACATCCCACAGCTATGTTTCCAAACGTGTGGCTGAAATCCTTGGAAAGAAACCGGAAGATATGAAAACAATCGTTTGTCATTTAGGAAACGGTTCCAGTATCTGTGCTGTAAACCAGGGCAAATCTGTAGATACAAGTATGGGCTTCACACCACTGGCTGGTCTCATCATGGGAACACGCTGCGGTGATATCGACCCTGCAATCCTTGAATACTACGCTGGAAAGAACAATCTGGATCTTCATCAGGTAACAGACGTTCTGAACAAAAAATCCGGTGTTCTCGGAATCAGCGGCGTAAGCAGTGACTTCCGTGATATCGAAGATGCAGCGAAAGAAGGTAACGACCGTTGTGAAAAAGCTCTGGAAACATTTATGTACCAGGTTGCTAAAATCATCGGAAGCTACGTTGCAGCAATGAACGGCGTTGACAATATCGTATTTACTGCAGGTGTTGGTGAAAACAGCGGTTCTATGCGTCAGGGAATCTGTAACTACCTTGGATACCTTGGTATCACTGTAGATGCAGAAGCAAACGGACAGCGCGGCGAAGAAATCCAGATTTCTACCGCAGATTCCAAAGTTAAAGTATTTGTTATTCCGACAAATGAAGAATTAATGATTGCAAGAGATACCGTAGCTTTAGCAAAATAAGCTTTGGAACCTTTTGCGTCCAACTGAATAGACTTATAGAGAGACCATAGAAAGGTCGTGAACCGGAAAATGCGGGGGCGGCTTGTCGGACTTTTTATAGGGTGTCTGCTTTTAGTTCCCCTGGCGGGAACGCAGATTTATCAGAAATATAAGCCTTCGGTGGACTGGGAACAGTCTTCCGAAGGCTTAACTGTTCATATGAAGGAATATGGCATGGACCGGGTCATCGGTTTTGAGGAATATGCCGTGGGCGTGATGGCGGCGCTGCTCGAACCGGATACCCATGAGGAAACGATAAAAACGATGGCGGTAGTTCTGAGGACCTATGGGGCCTATATGCGCAGCGACGGAAAAATTCTGGACAGTCAGTGGATGGGCCAGCCCTGGCTGTCCGCCCGGGAACGTCTGATTAAGGGCATGGATGAGGAAAAACTGAGAAGGGCAGTCAGGGAGACGGAAGGGTGTAAAATACTCTGGGACGGAAAACCGATACTGCCCCTGTTCTATGCCCTTGGAAACGGATGGAGCCGCAGCTTTTCCGATGTATGGGGCGGAGATCTTCCCTATCTGACCAACGTGGAGAGTGTCTGGGATAAAAGTTCAGAAAATTATATGGATCGTATATTTTTACATAGACGACGGATCATTGAGGCTTTCGGAGATGTGGACGGGACAAAAATCCAGTGGGATCAATTATCGGAAGGCATGGTGCAGATTGTTGAGAAAGACCGGGGCGGTTATATCCGGCAGATTCAGATTGGCGGACAGATTTATTCCGGCGAGGATTTCCGATGCCGCCTTGGGCTGCCTTCGGCCTGTTTCGATTATGTGATTAAAAATGACGGTATGGAATTCACCTGTTATGGCCGTGGTCATGGTGTGGGGCTGAGTATTTACGGCGCCAATGCTATGGCAGAGGAAGGAAAAAGCTGGAAAGAAATTATTTCCTGGTATTTTCCGGGAACCAGTGTATAAAGCGGAAGATTCTGGTCAAACTATAGCTACGAGGTGATAACAGGTGAAAGAAAACATGAAAAATTATTGGAAGAAAAATGGATTTTACGTCGTTCTGGCCACAGCGCTGGTTGTTGTCCTCTGTATTTCGGGGATTGCCGGATACCGGTCGGGGATGAAAGACAAACTGGCAGCGGAAAATGCGGCAGAATTCAGCGAGGCAGAAAATGTGCCGGAAATTTTAGCTGAGAGTATGGAGGCGGCCGCAGCAAACGGAAATAAAAACGGAGCCTCTGCCGGAGCGGCGAATGGAAATGCCCAGGAGGCCAATGCGCCGGTGGCAGAAACCTTCGGTGAAGAGACAGAGATGGTCTGGCCGGTTGAAGGTGATGTTTTAAAACCATTTTCCACAGACACAACGGTTTATTTTGAGACACTGGACCAGTACAAATGCAATCCGGCAATGCTGATTAAGGCAGATGTCAATCAGGAAGTGGTTGCAGGGTTTGGCGGAACGGTTGAATCCGTAACAGAAGACAGTATTCACGGTATGGCAGTGACGGTGGATATGGGCGGCGGCTATAAGGCTGTATATGGTCAGATGAAAGACCTGAATGTCAAAGAAGGCGATGTGATCGTCAAAGGCCAGGCCCTCGGCAATATTGCTGAACCGACAAAATACTTTACCGAAGAGGGAAGTCATTTATATTTTTCACTGACCAGGGATGATGTGCCGGTAAATCCACAGGACTATCTGGCTTAAGCCGGGGAGTCACAAAAATTGAAAATTCACATAAGATATAGAGCAGGCGATGATGAATCGGTCATACATATTGGAAAATATGCAGCCGATTACAATCCAACAAAACTGGTATTACCGGCCCGGGCCAGGAAATTTTGTTAAATACGTTTATATCATCGGCTGCTTTATATAGCGGGGCATTGTCGCAGAGGCAATGCCCTTTTTGTTTCAAAGGTTGAAATTACCGGTTCAATTCGATATAATAAGCTTTACAGCAGTTAAAAAGTGAAGTGATAAGCGGATGAATTATACATATATTTTGAAATGCAGTGACGGTTCCCTGTATACGGGGTGGACGAATCATCTGGAGGAACGGGTGAAAGCCCATAATGAAGGCCGGGGAGCCAAATACACCCGGGGGCGCCGGCCGGTAGAACTGGTCTATTATGAGCGCCTTGAAACGAAGGAAGAAGCCCTGCGCAGAGAGTATGCGATCAAGCAGATGAACAGAACCCAGAAGTTATTGCTGATTGAAGGGCGGAGGAGAGAACACATATGAACATCATAAAAAAACGGGCATCGGTCATTTCACGGGTAGTGATTGTACTGATATCGATTATTCTTCAGATTATAACGATGTTTTTGCTGGTGCGGCTGATGCACGATTATGCGTCGTGGGCCTATCTGCTGGTAGAAATCGTCAGTGTTGCAGTGGTATTTATTATGGTTAATGACGCATCGCCGTTCAATTCCTTCTGGATCGTCATTATTCTTGTGCTGCCTGTGTTTGGCTACTGCCTGTATTTCATGTGGGGACGAAAACATAAAAACAGTAAGTTTTACAGACAGTATAAAAAGATATCGGAAAAGGGACGGGAATATAAGCGGCAGGACCCGGCGATTCTGACAGAACTTACAGAGATGCATCCGAATAAGGCCCAGGTCAGCCGGTATCTCATCAATGAAGGTTTTCCTTTGTATAAGCATACCGCAGTAAAATACTTTGAGGTGGGAGAGAAAAAGTTTGATGCTCTTTTTGAAGATCTGGAGAAGGCTGAAAAATTTATATTCCTTGAATATTTTATTGTATCGGACGGGGAAATCTGGCAGCGGCTGAAGGAGGTGCTTGCACGGAAAGCAGCACAGAAGGTCGAGGTTCGTCTGCTGATCGACGATTTCGGCTGTTTAATTCTCGATGCGGATAAGATACGGCATGAGCTGTCAAAGCTGGGTATACGTGTGGCTATTTTCGCACCGGTGACAAAGGATGCCACCCGGCTGACATTTAACTACAGAAATCACCAGAAGATCGCTGTTATTGATGGAAATATCGGTTATACCGGCGGGGTGAATCTGGCGGATGAATATGCGAACATTATCGAGCGGTTTGGTCACTGGAAAGATACGGCGATTCGTCTGGAAGGCGACGGCACCTGGGGACTGACGGAGATTTTCCTTGAGATGTGGGAACTGACAAAGGAAATTGAACAACTGGATTATAATAAGTACCGTCCGACGGTTTCTGTGGATGCACCGGGATTTGTGCAGCCGGTAGCCGATGGGCCGGCGAATAATCCGGATAACCCGATTGAGGAAATGTATACCCATCTGATTACAAAGGCCAGAGATTATATTTATTTCACGACGCCGTATCTGGTGCTGGATAACCGGATGACCGATGATCTGTGCCGGGCGGCCCGAAGCGGTGTGGATGTCCGGATCATCGTTCCGAGAATTTACGACAAGTGGTATGTATATATGGTAAATATTTCAAATTATGGGCGGCTTATGGAGAATGGCATTAAGATTTATGAGTATGTGCCGGGCTTCATCCATGCGAAAAATATTGTTTCCGATGATGAATGTGGTGTTTGCGGAACGATTAATATGGATTACCGAAGCTTTTTCCTCCATTATGAATGTGGCGTGCTCATGACGGAAGTTCCTGCTGTGATGGACATCAAAGAGGACTTTTTGAATACGATGCGTGTCAGTGAAAGAGTCAGTCTGGACGACTGGAAAAACCGTCCGATCTGGCAGAAATGTATACAATGGGTGCTGAGAATTTTCTCACCATTATTATAATAAGAGTAATTTACAGGAGTTGGAAAAAATGAAAAAAGTAGTAACGATTGCAGGTTCAGATTCCAGCGGCGGTGCAGGAATACAGGCGGATATTAAAACAATGATGGCCCACGGCGTTTTTGCCATGAGTGCGATCACGGCTCTGACAGCGCAGAATACAACCGGCGTTTATGATGTGCTGGAAGCAACGCCGGAATTTGTCGGAGAACAGATTGACTGTATTTTTAACGATATCCGTCCCGATGCTGTAAAAATCGGTATGGTGTCCAATATCGGTATTATCCGAAAAATTGCGGAAAAGCTTCAGGAACACCATGCGGAAAATATCGTGGTGGACCCGGTGATGGTTTCCACCAGTGGGTGTGCACTGATGAGCCCGGATGCCCAGGAAACTTTAATGACGGAGCTTCTGCCATTGGCAGATATTATTACGCCGAATATTCCGGAAGCAGAATGTCTCGTTGGATTTGAAATCAAAACAACCGAAGATATGGTAAAAGCAGCGGAAATCATCGGAGAAAATCTGAAGGGCAGTGTACTTATCAAGGGCGGCCATCTGACAGAGACAGCGGATGATCTGCTCTATTCCGGTGGAGAACTGACCTGGTATCGGGGAGAACGGGTGGACAATCCGAATACTCATGGCACCGGATGTACGCTGTCATCGGCCATTGCCAGCAACCTGGCTCTTGGGTATGATATGAAGACAAGCGTTAAAAATGCCAAAGACTATATCACCGGAGCGCTGAAGGCCGGGCTTGATCTGGGAAAGGGCAGCGGACCGCTGAATCACGGCTACCGAATCAAATAGAAGGCTGAAATGTCAAAACATTGTGATTGAAAAGAAAGAAAAGCTGTGATATATTAAAGAAAAAGAACAACCGCCAACAAGTGGTTGGCCATGTATTGGTAGATGCCCCACCTAACCGGTCAAAGTTAAGGGTGGGGTTTTCTATGTCCGGACTACTTCAGATTCGTAAAAACGAATGAGAGTAATGACAGGATGAAAGTAGCAAAAGCTAGTAAGTCTTTAAAATCAAAAGAATTCTTATCTTTCATCGACATCACCTCCATTCTTATGTAGAATAGAGGCCAACCACCCGAAACACGGTTGTTCTGTCTATTATTTTAGCATAGAGAGAGATTCGGAGACAATGACAATCCTTCGACAAACAGTTGTCGATGATATGAAGGGAAGCCTTTTGAAATGTCAAAACATTGTGATTGAAAAGAAAGAAAAGCTGTGATATATTAAAGAAAAAGAACAACCGCCAACAAGTGGTTGGCCATGTATTGGTAGATGCCCCACCTAACCGGTCAAAGTTAAGGGTGGGGTTTTCTATGTCCGGACTACTTCAGATTCGTAAAAACGAATGAGAGTAATGACAGGATGAAAGTAGCAAAAGCTAGTAAGTCTTTAAAATCAAAAGAATTCTTATCTTTCATCGACATCACCTCCATTCTTATGTAGAATAGAGGCCAACCACCCGAAACACGGTTGTTCTGTCTATTATTTTAGCATAGAGAGAGATTTTGACACAATCACAATGTATCGACAAAACCTCCGTACTTGTTTCTACGGAATTAAAATAATTTTCCCGGGGCATTGCGAAAATCTGTTACAGGAATCAAAAGAGCGTATAGGATAAATAAACCGCTGAGACAAGTTCTGAAAGAACATTTTGTCCAGCGGTTTTAATAGATATCCCAGGCGCTCTTTTGATAATTCCGGTTAAGATTTGAGCCGTTCCGGGAAAATTATTTTAATGCAGCGGCATCACAGCTAAAAATTTATACATGAGCATGAAATGACAGAAGCTTCCGCCCATCACGAAGAGATGGAAGATTTCATGGGAACCGAAGTTTTTGTGGCGTCTATTGAAGATCGGCAGTTTGAGTGCATAGATAACGCCACCGATGGTATAGATGATGCCTCCGGTAAGCAGCCAGAGGAAGGCTTCTCTGGAGAGGCTGTTGAGAATCTGAGTGAATGCCAGAATACAGGTCCATCCCATACCAATATAAAGAACGGAGGAAACCCATTTCGGACAGTTGATCCAGAAGGCCTTGAGAAGAATCCCGAAAATGGCGATGCCCCAGACGATGGCTAACAGGGTATAGCCCAGTGTACCGCGGATAGCGATCAGGCATACCGGCGTATAGGTTCCGGCAATCAGAACGGAAATCATCATGTGATCAAATTTTTTCAGGCGTTTATTGATTTTTTCATTAATGTCCAGAGAGTGATAAAGGGTACTGGCAGCATAGAGCAGCAGCATACTTATAATAAAGACACTCAGTGAGACAACATGCACGAGATCCGGTGCGGTGCATGCTTTGAGAATTAACGGAACGGCGGCGAGCAGAGCCATAAGCCAGCCGATAAAATGGGTAATAGCGCTTCCCGGGTCCTTTGGTTTAAATTTCATATAAAACACCTTCTCCTCTATTATTCAACACATAGTAATCAAAACTACATTAACTATGATATGATACTACCACAAATAAAATGCATGTCAAGAGTAAAAAAATAAAAACAGTGAAAAATGAACAAAATTATGATATAATATCGGCAGATGTGCGGATGGTATATGAATCGGCATCCTATTTTAGAAATTATCTTAAGAATGGAGCTAGAATTATGGGAAAATATTTTGGAACGGATGGATTCCGGGGCGAGGCAAATGTTAAACTGAATGTTGAACATGCTTTTAAAGTCGGAAGATTTTTAGGATATTATTTTGGAAAAGAACATAAAGCAAAGATTGTGATTGGAAAGGATACACGGCGTTCCAGTTATATGTTTGAATATGCTCTGGCGGCAGGCCTCACAGCGAGCGGTGCGGATGCTTATCTGCTTCATGTAACGACGACACCGAGTGTTTCTTATGTTGTACGGACCGAAGATTTTGACTGCGGTATTATGATTTCCGCCAGCCATAATCCTTTCTATGATAATGGCATCAAGGTCATTAACTCAAAAGGCCATAAGATGAGCGCCGATGTCGAACAACTGATTGAAGATTATATTGATGGAAACTATGGTGATATTCCGATGGCCGTTCGGGAAAATATCGGACGTACCGTAGATTATGCGATGGGACGTAACCGTTATATCGGTCATTTGATCGCTACGGCAACCCGTTCTTTTAAAGATAAACGCATCGGTCTGGACTGTTCCAACGGTTCCGCTTCTGCGGTTGCAAAAAGTGTCTTTGATGCGCTTGGTGCAAAAACCTATGTGATTCATGCAGAGCCGGACGGAACGAATATTAACATGAACTGCGGTTCCACGCATATTGAAGAACTTCAGAAATACGTTGTGGAAAACGGTCTGGATGTCGGCTTTGCCTATGATGGTGATGCGGACCGCTGTATTGCTGTAGATGAAGAAGGCCGTATTATTGACGGTGACCTGATTATGTATATCTGTGGAAAATATATGCATGAACAGGGCGAACTGAGCAATGACACAGTCGTTACGACGGTCATGTCCAACTTCGGCCTCTACCTGGCCCTTGATAAAGCCGGAATCCGTTATGAAAAGACAGCCGTTGGCGATAAATATGTTTATGAGAATATGGTTCAGAATGGTCATTCCATCGGCGGCGAACAGTCCGGACATATTATTTTCGGAAAGCTGGCCACGACCGGAGACGGCATTTTAACTTCTTTAAAGATCATGGAAGTGATGCTGGAGAAAAAGGCCAGATTATCGGAACTGGCAAAACCGGTTACAATCTATCCGCAGCTTCTGGTCAATGTCCGTGTACACGATAAAAGGGCAGCGGAACAGGATGCCGACGTCCAGGCGGCAGTGAAAGCGGTTGAGGAAGCCCTCGGAAATACCGGACGGATTCTTGTGCGTGAAAGCGGTACGGAACCGGTGCTTCGTGTTATGGTCGAAGCGGAAACCGATGAAATCTGTGAAAAATATGTATATCAGGTCGTTGATGTTTTAATGGCGAAAGGCCATGGAATCGAAGGGAAATAAAAATGGGAGACAGTCTGGTAGATAAAGTGAAAAATGCGATGCCTCAGGAGGAAGATCTGATCGAGGTGGCCGAGTTGTTTAAAGCCTTTGGTGATCCGACCCGGGCGAAGATCATATGTGCGCTGAGCCAGTCTGAACTGTGCGTTGGTGATCTGGCGCTGCTCCTGGAGATGAATCAGTCGGCGGTATCTCACCAGCTTCGTCTGCTGAAACAGGCCAGACTGGTAAAAACCCGGAGAGATGGCAAGGTGCGCTTTTATTCCCTGGCGGATGAACACATTCAGGAAATGTTTAAAGTGGCCTTTGACCATGTGATGGAAGAATGATTTAAAAGCAAGGAGTAAAGGAACAATGGAAAAAATTATTTTAACCGGAGACCGCCCGACAGGAAGACTTCATGTCGGTCACTATGTGGGGTCTCTGAAACGTCGTGTGGAACTCCAGAATTCAGGCGAATATGATAAAGTGTTTATTATGATCGCCGATGCTCAGGCGTTGACCGATAATGCGGATAATCCGGAAAAAGTCCGCCAGAATATTATTGAAGTTGCGCTGGATTATTTATCCTGCGGGCTGGACCCGGAAAAATCCGTACTGTTTATCCAGTCTCAGGTTCCGGAACTGACAGAACTCAGCTTTTACTATATGAATCTGGTGACCGTATCCCGTCTTCAGAGAAATCCAACTGTAAAAGCGGAAATTCAAATGCGGAATTTTGAGGCCAGTATTCCGGTCGGCTTCTTCACTTATCCGATCAGTCAGGCAGCGGATATCACAGCCTTTAAAGCGACGACGGTACCGGTTGGTGAAGACCAGCTTCCGATGATCGAGCAGTGCCGCGAGATTGTCCGCAAGTTTAATTCCGTGTATGGAGAAGTTCTGGTTGAGCCGGAAGCGCTGATTCCGGAGAGTCAGGTATGCTGCCGTCTGCCGGGAACCGACGGCAAGGCGAAGATGAGTAAATCCCTGAACAACTGTATTTATCTTTCGGATACAGCGGAAGATGTTCAGAAGAAAATTATGGCGATGTTCACAGACCCGAATCATCTGAAGGTTTCGGATCCGGGATGTGTGGAAGGTAATGCGGTATTTACGTATCTGGATGCTTTCTGCAGGGATGAGCATTTTGCAAAATACTGGCCGGAATATGAAAATCTCGATGCGCTGAAAGCCCATTACCGCCGCGGCGGACTGGGAGATGTGAAAATCAAACGTTTCCTCAACAGCATTATGCAGGAAGAACTGGAACCGATCCGTAACCGACGGAAGGAACTGGAAAAACGGATACCTGAAATCTATGAAATCCTCCGCAGAGGAAGTATTGAAGCGGAAAAAGTGGCTGCAAAAACACTGGCAGAAGTGAAGAGCGCTATGAAGATCAATTACTTTGAGGACGCGCAGCTCATTGAAGAACAGGCAAAACGTTTCTCTGAAAAATAATAAACGGATTTAGAACTGGTTGTCTAAGGGTGTCCGGCACCCGCAGACAGCCAGTTTTGTTAAATGGCGGTGATGAAATGATTTTAGTGACCGGAGGATGCCGGAGCGGGAAGAGCGCTTATGGCGAAAAGCTGACGGAAGCGATGGGGGCGAGAAAGCTTTATATAGCAACAGGTCAGATATTTGATGAAGAAATGTCCCGGCGTGTGGAAAACCACCGGCTTCGCCGGGGCCCTTTGTGGATAACCCATGAAGGGTACAGAAATTTGGAAAATATAGATTATAAAGATTACAGCGGCATTTTGCTGGACAGTGTGACTTCTATGGTGACAAATCTGCTGTTTGACAGGATTGGGACGGACCGGATGGATTTCGCTTCCGTGGATTATGATGCCGCAGAAAAGGAGATATTGTCGGTTTTTCGAAGACTGATGAACCGGGTCTCCGGTGAAAAGCTGCCCCTGGTGATGGTTACGGATGAAGTCGGTCTGGGTGTTGTGCCGGAAACCCCTCTTGGACGGGGCTTTCGGGACATTCTCGGACGGGTCAATCAGTATCTGGCCGCAGAGGCGCAGGAGGTCTATCTGGTTGTCAGCGGAATTCCTGTGAGGATAAAGCCGGCAGGAGAGTGAGACGGGAAAATTTATGGACACATTGATTTTAACTTTACAATTATTTACGAGTCTTCCGATTAAAAAAGCCGTTGAAGTGAGCGACGAACGGCTGATCCGCGGCGTGGCCCTGTGGCCTGCGGCGGGAATCGTTATCGGTCTTTTTCAGGCATTGGTGTTCTGTCTGGCGGATGGGATTTTTCCTCTGCAGATTGCTGCGGTACTGGCGCTGATGGCGGAGCTGTGGATGACCCGGGGCTTTCATCTGGATGGCCTCTGTGATACGGCAGATGCCGTATTTTCTTCAAGAAGCCGGGAACGGATGCTGGAGATTATGAAGGACAGCCATATCGGAACCTTTGGTGTTGTTGCGGCAGTAATGGATCTGGCGCTGAAATATCTTCTGGTAACAGCATCGGAAGTCCCGGTGTATATGCTTCTGGCGGCGCCTGTGGCAGGAAAAATGGTTCAGGGGATATGTATGTACCGGGTGAATTATCCAAGGGAAAAGGGCCTTGGAAAAAGCTATATCGGAAGGGTGCCGGCCGGCATCACAGTGATCTCGGTGGCTTTCGGCGCATTGTGGGCCGGCGGCTGTCTTATTTCGGCGGATTTCACATTCCCGGAGGCCGTGGTCATTCCGGTTTTGTGCGGAGGACTGGCCTGGCTGTTCAGGAAACATATGGTGAAGGTTATCGGCGGAATGACAGGAGATACTTTAGGGGCGGCATCGGAAATAACAGAGATCTTTTTCATGCTGCTTATGGTGGCTCTGGAAGGAGTTGGGTGAGATGGCAGTTTATTTTGTACGTCATGGAGAAACAGAGTGTAATGTGAACCACGTTTATTATGGAAGTCTGGATGTGCCGATCACGGAAAATGGCCGCAGACAGGCAGAGGCCGTTGGCGAAATGCTTCAGGAAGTCCGGTTTCATCGGGTTATTATTTCCGGGCTCCGGCGGACACGCCAGACGGCAGAAGCCGTCCTTTCAAAGCAGAATCCCCGGAATCCGATTCCTTCGGAATGGCAGGCTGTGGCAGCATTGAATGAAATGGGGTTCGGCGCCTGGGAGGGGCTTCATTATACAAAGGTCCGGGAACTTTATTCGGAGGACTACCGGGCGATGATGGGCGACTGGGTGCATTGTCCGTCAACCGGGGGCGAGATTTTTCTGGATTTTAATGCCAGAGTTCTGGATACCTGGAAGGGATTACATATTAATGAAAATGAAAATGTTCTGTTTGTCGGTCACGGCGGACCGATTCAGTGCATTATGTGCCATCTGCTCGGGATGGACCCATCGGCGATCTGGCATCTGGAGATTCGCCAGGGAACCTATACGAAATTTGGGATATATAAGGACTTCCCTGTGTTAAAGGGGATGAATCTGGAGAGGAGAGAAATCCTTGAATAAAGTCATGTCTTTGGAAGAAATCTGTGGAATAATCCGTCCGGCGGATGGGAAAATTATGGATGAGGTCTGGAAAAGATGGGACAATAAATGCATTCCGCTGCGGAGTCTTGGATGGCTGCAGGAAAGCCTGGTGCGGATTGCCGGCGTTCAGGGAAGCATCCGTCCGGAAATCGACCGGAAGCTGACCTTTGTCATGGCTGCGGATAATGGCGTGGTCGATGAGGGCGTCAGCCAGTCGGACTATCATGTGACAACCCAGGTCGTGGAAAATATGATGCATCATAAGGCGACAATTATGTTAATGTCGGAGCAGGCGGACAGCGACGTCCTTGTTGTGGACATGGGGATGAAGGAAAAAGTGGAAGGCGTTCTGGATATGTCTCTGATGCGGGGAACGGCGAATATGGCCGAAGGACCGGCGATGCGCCGTGAAACGGCAGTAAAGGCCATTGAAGCGGGAGCCTTTCTGGCGATGCGGAAGGCCGGAGAAGGTTACCGGCTTTTTGCCACAGGGGAGATGGGCATTGGAAATACAACGAGCAGCAGCGCAGTGCTTGCGGTGCTTTCAGGCGAGCCGGTGTCTGTAGTTACCGGCCGGGGAGCGGGCCTTTCCGGAGAAGGACTGGAACGGAAAATAAAAACCGTAGAAAAAGCGATTCACGTGAATAAACCAGACCCGTCAGATCCGCTGGATGTGCTGTCAAAGGTCGGCGGACTGGATATTGCAGGCCTTACCGGCGTTTTTCTCGGGGCGGCGGCGGCAAAAGTCCCGGTGGTTATCGACGGATTTATTGCGTCGGTGGCGGCGCTTCTGGCATGGAAGCTATGTCCCGATGCGGTGGATGGAATGATCGCATCCCATTGCTCTGAAGAACCCGGGGCGGCAAAAGCTTTAGAGCTGCTCGGATTGAAGCCGGTGATTTTCGGTGATTTTCATCTGGGTGAGGGCAGCGGCGCGGTGCTTCTTTTTCCGATGCTGGATCAGGTATTTCATTTGTACCGGAAACTTCCGAGCTTTGAGGAAGGAAAGATTGAAACGTATCTGCCTTTAAAATAGACGGAAATCTCTTGTCCATACAGGGCGGGAGTGATAAAATAATTCATAAATGCAAGCACAGCGGGAATCGCGGGTGAGGAGGAAAAATTATGTCAGAAGTGAAAACAGTAGGCATTTTGACCAGCGGCGGCGATGCGCCCGGAATGAACGCGGCGATTCGGGCGGCGGTCCGGACCGCACGGGCCAGCGGTATGAAAGTCAAAGGTATCCGGCGTGGTTATGCCGGACTGCTGAATAATGAAATTATTGATATGGATTCGCGGATGGTATCGGAAATCGCACGGATCGGCGGAACCATTTTATTTACTGCACGGTGTAAAGAGTTTGAAACCCGGGAAGGCCAGGAAAAAGGCGCTCAGATTTTAAAGGACAGCGGCATCGACGGTCTCATCGTCATCGGCGGAGATGGTTCCTTCCGGGGCGCACAGCGGCTGTCAGCCCTTGGAATCAATACGATCGGTATCCCGGGAACCATCGACCTGGACATTAACTGCACGGATTACACCATCGGTTTTGATACGGCAGTGAATACAGCAGTCAGCGCCATCGATAAAATTAAGGATACATCCGCTTCCCATGAACGCTGCAGTATTATTGAGGTTATGGGACGGAATGCAGGCTATATCGCCCTGTGGTGTCAGATGGCCAACGGCGCGGACGGGATTCTCATACCGGAGCGGGAGGCCTTTGATGAGCAGGATCTGATTGATACGATTATGCATAACCGAGCGAAGGGAAAGACCCATCATGTGATTATTAATGCGGAAGGCGTGGGCCATACCAATCGTCTGGCCCGGCGGATCGAAGCGGCAACAGGTATTGAAACACGGGCAACGGTCCTCGGACATATCCAGCGCGGCGGTTCACCGACAGCCAGAGACCGGGTAGTGGCGGCGACGATGGGGGCTTATGCGGTGGATCTTCTTCACCGGGGCGAAACAAACCGTGTCATCTGCTACAGAGAGGGAAAATACGTCGATATGGATATTGACGAAGGACTGGCGATGGAAAAAGGAATTGATGAATATCAGTTTTTAATCAGCCGGCTGATGTCCGTCTATTAATTAGAGAAAAAAATCATCATCTAAAAATGGAGACATCCGTTTGATTGTTTTTTCGTTTCTATGAACGGAAAATATCAAATTTCGGATGTCTCCATTTTCAGGTTAAAGCACTTTATTCCGCAATATAGGCGGCCATGGCTGCAAAAATCTCCGGATTTTCCAGAAGATTTCTTGAGAAATGATCGTGGCCGAGGATATCCTTTGGAAGATAAGGCCAGCCCGGATAACATTCATCGCAAAAACCGGAGATATCATTGGGCGCTCTGGAAGGTTTTTGTTCGAACATAATTTCCTGGGTCGGAAAGACCATTTCCTTTGGCCAGATAAATCGGCGCCATGGCGCATCCTCGGAGTAATTTTCCAGACCAAAAGCGACGGCTGAGGCATCTTCGCGGGAACAGAGAATACCGGCATCCACGGCCTTCCGGTGAAAATTCCGGTAATAATTTTCAATACGCTCGATTTCAGCTTCCGCCAGTTCCGGATTTTGACTGTCCGGATTTACCGGACCGCACTGGACGACGAAGCCGCTCCCCGGTGCAAAGAGATACGGATTATCCCGCCAGAAGCTCAGACCGCTGCGACATTCCGGAAGACTGTCGACGAGCTGATGGCGGAGTTCTTTCAGCCGGAGTTCATTGCCCTCGGAGGCATCGGCAGCCCAGTCCCAGAGAGATACATCGATAAAGCACGGAATATTGGAGTCTCTGTGGCTGAAACGGAACTGTTTAACAAAGGCGTAGTAATCATAAACCAGCGTGATCTGGTATTCAGGGTCAGACTTTAAAAGGTCGTAGAGTTTCATGGCATCTTCACGCATCATACATATATCAATGTCATCATCCCACGGGATAGGACCGCTGCGGCTGGCGGCGCCGACAAGGCTGCCGACCCAAAGCCAGTAGTCCAGATGCTGTTCCCGGCAGATATCTTCCAGCCGGTGCAGAAGCTTTGCATTGGCGAGCTGGAAGGTACGGAAGGGTTCATCGGCCCCCGGAAGGGAACGAAAGAACCGTTTCCGCATTTCATGGGGCGTTTCTTCATCCTTTCGGAAAAAGACATCATTGTATAATTTCATATGAGCATCGTGGATCGCGATATCGGAACTGAGACTGTCCATCCGATGGTGCATCTGTTCCGTGTGCCGGGCCATCTGATCCTGAAGGGCCGCCAGTTCCTGCCGGATGTGTTGAATATCCTGGCGGATATCATAGGTGGCTCCGTGAAAAGAACGGGACGATGGCGGAAGCAGCCGCATCTGAAGGTTTTTGATCTGTTTTTTCATTGCCATAAAAATTCCCCCCATTAAAAACTTTACATAATCTTAACATATCATGGAATCCGAGGGGTTGTCAATTTTTAATAAAAAAGAAAGAAATTACGTAATCATAACTTCTTTCTTACATTCAGACCGTATACTGTTTAACAGGTTTCTCCGGTGTAATATGACCGGGAACCAATGGTGTCGATCAGGTTTTCACGGCTGCCGTGCCATGCCAGGTAATCATCCAGCGCTTCAAGCATCTGAGTTCCGAAAAGATTCGCATCACTGAGAAGATCGAAAAAGGATTCGGTACGCGGAATGTTATTATCCGAGGCAAACCAGATGTGGTTGTTTTCGTTCAGATAGTCCTTCGGGTCGCCCTGGTATTCCGGATAGATGAAACAGGCTTTGGAGGACGACATATGCATCCGCAGTCTTTTTTCAAAAAAGTAGATGAGACGCTGGCGCATCTGCGGATTCGTCTGAAGGAAAATACAGGTCCGCCGAACGGAGCGGATCACCTTCAGCAATGTCTTCCGGGACAATCGGTAATGGTAGGTCGTCCGGAGGGCATAGAAGAGACAGTCGGAGATGTTTTTGCGTTCTTTTTTATTCACAGAAACGAGGGCTTCCAGGTTCAACTGGGAGGGTTCCATATGATTCATCCGTTTTAACAGCAGAGAATCCATCAGTGTTTCAAGCCGGCGGTAGCAGAAGGCATCCCGGTGCAGCTCCGGATGATGTTCCAGCTCCACCTGCATCCGGTAGCGGAGATAGGGGTGGGTATGGGTATCCAGCGCATAATGACAGAGAAATCCGGCGATATAGGCCAGACAGATCTCCTTCTCATCGGTTTCCAGAAAGCCTGCATATTCCAGCATGTTATCGATAAAAATACCGGTGTTTTTTTCATGAAGGATATTGCAGATATTATTTTTGCGTTTACGCATATAAGGGCTCAGATAGTAATAGAAAATGTCAGGCCCCTGAAGCCCCATCCGATAGGCGTTCGTATTCTTATTAATAATCTCTTTCAGATAATTGGAAGATAAGGCCTGGTACGCCTGCTCTCCGAAAAGATAGTTGGTAATAAGTCCCGGCATAAGAATTGCTCCTTTACTGCAATATGTTACCTTATATTTTATCAAATTATGGGGGATTAGCAATGAAAATCCGATGAAACAATTATAAAACAATTATTAAATTTTTTATGGAAGGCGATATTCTGCGGGACATTTTCATTGCGGATGGGGGCGGGCAATGATAAAATAGATTCAGTGGCCGGGAAAAGGCCGCTTTTTCAGGAAAAAGGCGGGTGAATATCAATGGATTTATTTGATTATATGAGAAGCAGTACGATGGAGAAGGAGTCGCCGCTGGCATCCCGGCTCCGGCCGTCTTCGCTGGAGGAGATTGTGGGACAGCAGCATATTCTCGGCAGGGATAAACTGTTGTACCGGGCCATTAAAGCGGACAAACTCAGTTCGATCATTTTGTACGGGCCTCCGGGAACAGGAAAGACGACGATTGCCCGGGTGATCGCTAATACGACAAAGGCGGAGTTCACCCAGATCAATGCCACGGCAGCCGGCAAGAAGGACATGGAAAAGGTTGTGGCCGATGCCAAAGACCGTATGGGAATGTACGGAAAAAAAACGATTCTGTTTGTGGATGAGATTCACCGGTTTAATAAGGGGCAGCAGGATTATCTCCTTCCCTTTGTTGAGGACGGCACCCTGATTTTGATCGGTGCAACGACGGAAAATCCCTATTTTGAGGTGAACAGCGCCCTGATTTCACGTTCGATTATTTTTCGGCTGGAACCGCTGAGCAGGGAGGATATTGCCGCCCTTATAAAGCGGGCGGTCTGCGATGTCGAAAAGGGGATGGGCGCCTATCATGGAGAAATTACAGAGGAAGCGCTGGAATTTCTTGCGGACATGAGCAACGGCGATGCCCGGACGGCTTTAAATGCTATCGAGCTTGGTATCCTGACGACGGAACCGTCGGCGGACGGGAAAATCCACATTACATTGGATGTGGCTGCCGAATGTATTCAGCGCCGGGTGACTTTATATGATAAAAATGGAGATAATCATTATGATACGATTTCTGCATTTATAAAAAGTATGCGGGGCTCGGACCCGGATGGCGCCATTTATTATCTGGCCCGGATGCTTTACAGCGGTGAAGATGCCGCCTTTGTGGCCCGTCGGATTATGATCTGTGCGGCAGAGGACGTTGGAAATGCGGATCCTCAGGCGCTGACCGTGGCTGTCAGCGCAGCTCAGGCAGTGGAACGCCTCGGTATGCCGGAAGCCCGGATACCGCTGGCTCAGGCAGCCGTTTATGTGGCCTGCGCTCCGAAGAGTAATTCTGCTTATATGGCGATCAATGAAGCGCTGGACTGGGTGGCCCATCATAAAACGGAGCCGATACCGCCGTATCTTCAGGACGCCAGTTATTCGGGGGCGAAAAATTTCGGGCACGGCATTGGCTATAAATATGCCCATGATTTTGAAAACCACTATGTGAAGCAGCAGTATCTGCCGGACGGCGTGGAAGGTCATTCATTCTATCATGCGGGAGATTTAGGCTATGAGGCTCAAATGAAAGCCTGGATAAAAGAATTAAAAAAGGAAGGTTAAGATAAAATGGAGTTATATATTATAAGACACGGAAAAACATATTGGAATGAGGAAAAGCGGATTCAGGGATGGGCGGATATCGATCTGACGGAATCCGGCCGCCGGGTGGCTGTGGAAAGTGCGGAAGGGATGAAAAATATTCACTTTGACGCCATTTATTCCAGTCCGTTAAAACGTGCCAGTGATACGGCGTACATTCTGAGAGGGGACAGAGATCTTCCGGTGATCGTAGATGAGCGGATTAAAGAGATCGGCTTCGGCGAACTGGAAGGGGCGGACTTTACAAAAATCCGCGGCGATAAGACAAGCAAATTCGCATCGTTTTTCGATGCACCTGAAAAATATGTGGCGCCGGAGGACGGCGAAACCTTTGAAGGGATTACCGAAAGAGCGGCGGATTTTCTCAGGGATATTCTTGAAAAACATAAAAATGACGAACGGGTGATGGTGGTTGCCCACGGAGCGATTAATAAAGCCATGATGCGGTTTTTCCGCCATAATGAGGTGAAGGACTTCTGGGAAGGTTCGCTCCAGAGAAACTGTGGTGTGACAATTGTGGACTGCCGGGATGGCAAATACGATATTATTGCGGAGAATAAGGTGTTTTATGAATACAAAAAAGCCTAAAATGCTTGTTATATCCCTGGATGCCGTGGGCAGCGGGGATATTGAAAAAGCGATGGAACTTCCGGGATTTGCCCGGTTTTTCGATGGGGCCAGCCGGTGTATGTCGGTCCATTCGGTGTATCCGAGTATTACCTATCCGGCCCATACGTCGATTGTGACAGGACGGTATCCGGTCCATCATGGAATCGTGGATAATACGAAAATCCAGCCGAACCGGAAGTCGCCGGACTGGTACTGGCAGCGGAAATATATCCGAGGAACAACGCTGTATGATGAAGCCCTGAAACAGGGGATGACGGTGGCAGCTCTGTTGTGGCCGGTGACGGCCCGGTCAAAAATCACATGGAATCTGCCGGAGATTTTTGCAAACCGTCCGTGGACGAACCAGATTCTGACATCGCTCAGAAACGGGACGCCGCTTTACCAGTTTCATTTAAATCAGAAATTCGGCTGCCTGAGAAATGGGATTAAAGAGCCGGAGCTGGATCATTTTACCCATGCGTCACTGAAGTATACGCTGGAAAAATACAGACCGGATCTGACACTGGTTCATTTTACCGATGTGGACAGTCAGAAACACGACTACGGTACCGGATCGCCGGAAGCGTGGGCGGCGATGGAGCGCCACAGTGAACGGCTGATGGAAATCCAGGATCTGCTGGAACGGCTGGACATGGCGGAGGATACGATTTTTGTGCTGCTCGGTGACCACAGCCAGAAGGATGTGGAGCAGATGATCTGTCTGAACGCGCTGTTCCGGGAAAAAGGATGGATCCGGGGGCGCCGCGGCAGGGTCAGAAGTTTTCGCGTCTATGCGAAGTCCTGTGACGGAAGCGCTTATATCTATGTCCGGGACAAGGCGCTGATGCGGCCGGTATATGAATTGCTGTGTCAGTTAAGAGACAGGGAAGACAGTGGCATAAAAGCGGTCTATAACAGAAAAAGTGCGGAAGCGATGGGCGCCGATGATCGGTGCGCCTTTATGGCAGAGGCCCGGGACGGTTACTTTTTCAAAGATGATATGGATGTTTATATGCGAAAGACGAAGGCCGGGGAACATAAGGGATGTCACGGATACCGTCCGGAGGGCGGGGATTATCAGACATTTTTTGCCATCAAAGGTCCGGGCATCCAAAAAAACGGGAACATTACAGAGATGAATCTTGTGGATGAAGGCCCTGTACTCGCAGCTCTTTTGGGGATAAGTCTCGGAGAGACCGACGGGAAGGTGCCGGAAGGTATTCTGGAAAGGAAACAATCATGTTCAAAAATTTAAGTAAGAAGGAAATCAGTTGGATTTTTTATGACTGGGCAAATTCAGCCTATACGATGGTCGTGACATCAACGATCATGAGTCTTTACTTTTTAAGCTCGGCGGGAGCGGCCCTCAGCGGCCGGGTGGCAGACCCGGCGGTGACGGCCAATGCTTACTGGGGATTTGCCAACTCGGCGGCAACGCTGGTCCTTGTTGTATTGTCTCCGATATTGGGAACGATGGCGGATTATAAGGGCAGGAAAAAGAAAATGTTTCAGTTTTTCCTTTTCACAGGGGTCGTATTTACAGCGATTCTGGCGTTTGTGCCATCCAATCAGTGGCTGCTGCTTCTGATCGTCTACGTGATTACCGCCATCGGTTTTGCCGGTTCAAATATTTTTTATGATGCCTTTCTTGTCGATGTGTCTGAAGATAAAAATATGGACCGGGTTTCAAGCCTGGGCTTTGCCCTGGGATATATCGGCAGTACGATCCCGTTTATCCTGTGTATGGTCCTTGTCGTGCTGGCTACTCTGGAGGTGATTCCTCTCAGCCTGGAAATGTCTTATAAGATATCGTTTATTATAACGGCGCTGTGGTGGATTGGTTTCAGTATACCGATGATTAAAGATGTCCACCAGATTTACGGGATTGAACCGGAAGCCCATTATGTCCGGAAAAGCTTTCAGCGTCTTGGGACCACACTGCGGGAAATCCGGAAGCACCGTCATATTTTCACTTTTCTTCTGGCTTACTTTTTCTATATTGACGGTGTGGATACGATCATTAAGATGGCAACGGCCTACGGAAGCACCATTGGTATCGGAAGCATTATGCTTTTGATTATTCTGCTTGTTACCCAGTTTGTGGCGTTTCCATTCGCGATTATTTACGGAAAGCTGGCTGAAAAAATCGGAACAAAGCGGACGCTGAATATCGGTATTCTGACCTATTGCGTCATCTGTATCGTTGCCTTTTTCATGAGTCCGGAGCGGGATACAAAGACGCTGACGGTGATGTTCTGGGTACTGGCGATGCTGGTCGGCACGGCACAGGGTGGTATTCAGGCCCTCAGCCGTTCTTATTTCGGAAAAATCGTGCCGAAGAATCAGGCAAATGAATTTTTTGGCTTCTATAATATTTTCGGAAAATTTGCGGCAATTCTCGGACCGATTTTATTCGGCTGGATTTCGCTGGCTACGGGAAAGGCCAATTATGGTGTCGGAAGCATTATTATTCTTTTTATTCTCGGAAGTATTATTTTTCACTTTGTGCCGGATGACAGAGAAATGTAAGAAGTCCGTAAGATGGCTTTGCCTTGTTAAAGACGGATATTTCGTGTATAATGATATTTAATACGGCAGTGGAACTGCCGTGATAAGTGACAGAGTTTAGAAAGGAAGGCAATTATAAAATGAAAATACTTTCATTTGGTGTACCTTGCTATAATTCCGAAGCCTATATGGAAAAATGTATTAATTCGCTGCTGGTTGGCGGTGAAGATGTAGAGATCATTATCGTGGATGATGGCTCAAAGGACAATACGGCGGCCATTGCGGATGACTATGCAGCCGCATATCCGGAGATTATTAAGGTGGTACATCAGGAGAATGGCGGTCACGGTGAAGCCGTGAATACCGGACTTCGTAACGCCACGGGGGTTTATTACAAGGTTGTCGATTCGGATGACTGGCTGGATGCCGAGGGCCTGAAGAAGGTGATCGGTGTTCTTAAAAGTTTTATTGAGAACAGAAAACGTGTGGATTTAATGATCTGCAATTATGTGTATGAGCATGTGGAGGATCAGACGTCCAAGGCCATTCGTTATACGAATGTACTGCCTCAGGACAGGATTTTCGGATGGAATCAGGTGGGACGGTTCCGTGTGGATCAGAATCTTCTTATGCATACGCTTATTTACCGGACACGGGTTTTGAGAGATGCGGGACTGGAGCTTCCGAAACATACGTTTTATGTGGATAATTTATTTGCTTATATTCCGCTGCCTTATGTGCGGAGTCTGTATTATATGAATGTGGATCTGTACCGGTATTATATCGGCCGGAGCGACCAGTCGGTGAATGAACAGGTGATGATCGGCCGTATCGATCAGCAGATCCTTGTCAATAAATTGATGTTTGATGCGTACAGTCTTCCGGAGGATGTGTTTAACCGCCGTCTTTCCCAGTATATGATGAGCTATCTGGCGATGATCTGCCTTGTAACTTCGATTATGCTGACGATTTCAGGAACGGAAGAAAATAAACAGAAACGTAAAGAACTGTGGCAGTATTTCCGGGAAAACGATGTGGGGATGTATAAACGGCTCCGCCGGGGTATCCGGGGAATAGCCAGCAATCCGCCGGGATTTATTTCCAGCCGCATGATGCGCAGGGGATATCATCTGGCGCAGAAGATTTATAAGTTTAACTAGGGCAGGAATATTGCATTTGGAATCAGCATATGATATAATGCCTGTAGAAAAAATGATAAGAATGTTCAAAATGAGCAGGGAAACCCCCGGTAGGTGCTAGCTACCGGGGGTTTCTTTTCCGTTAAAGGTGGACCAGACCTCAGGATGGCTGCCAATCATTCATTTCTGTCCATCCATTTGCAAAGATAATAAGCGATTATGCTTGCCATAACAGAAATGATAAGAACGTATCCAAAATAAGCACCTCCCATCCGCGCCGGTATAGGAGTGGCAACAAATGGATTATATCACACAGATGGAGATATCTTTGTCGACTTTTGTCGAAGGTGTCTCCTTATTTTTTTGAAAAAAACCTCTTGCAACATACCCCGATGGGGTATATAATGTGAAGCGTAAAATATACCCCGTGAGGGTATATGAAATAAAAGCGGAGGTATAATTCATGGATGAATGTAAAGAATGTTGTCATAAAACAAAAGAGCGTTCAGAAAAGGAATATAAAGATATGATGAACCGGCTGAGCCGGATCGAAGGCCAGATTCGTGGGATTAAGGGGATGGTTGAAAAGAATGCCTACTGTCCGGAGATTCTTATTCAGGTTGCAGCGGCGAATGCTGCGCTGAACAGTTTTAATAAACTGCTTCTTGCAAATCATATACGGACCTGTGTGGCTGAGGACATACGGAATGGCAGAGATGAAACGATTGATGAACTGGTAGTGACGATTCAGAAGCTGATGCGATAGCATTTTAGGAGGCAGATTATGGAACAGTATACAGTGACGGGGATGAGCTGTGCGGCCTGCAGCGCCCGGGTAGAAAAGGCGGTATCCAAAGTGCCGGGGGTAACGGCCTGCTCGGTGAGCCTGCTGACCAATTCCATGGGCGTTGAGGGAACAGCATCCTCTCAGGAAATTATAGCGGCGGTTGAAAATGCCGGTTATGGCGCGGCGGAAAAAGGCGGTGAAAAAAAGTCTTCCGCAGTGGGTGCGGCAGAAGCGGAGGATCTTCTGAAGGACAGAGAAACGCCGGTATTAAAGCGGCGTCTTTTTACCTCCATTGGATTTTTGGCAGTGCTCATGTATATTTCTATGGGACATATGATGTGGGGATGGCCGGTTCCGGCCGTGCTTGCCGGCAACCATGTGGCGATGGGGCTGATTCAGATGATTCTGGCGGCCATTGTGATGATTATCAACCAGAAATTTTTTATCAGTGGTTTTAAGAGTCTGTGGCACAGGGCGCCGAATATGGATACACTGGTGGCATTAGGTTCGGGGGCTTCATTTGTGTACAGCACCTATGCCCTGTTTGCCATGACCGATGTTCAGATGCGCGGGGACATGGCCGGCGTTATGAATTACATGCACGAATTCTATTTTGAGTCGGCGGCGATGATTCTGACACTGATTACGGTCGGAAAGATGCTGGAGGCCCGTTCAAAGGGAAAGACGACGGACGCTTTAAAGAGTCTGATGAAGCTGGCGCCGAAAACAGCGACCATACTGTCGGACGGGGTGGAAACAGAGGTTTCCATTGAACAGGTGAAAAAAGGCGATATTTTTGTGGTGCGTCCCGGTGAAAACATTCCGGTGGATGGTATTGTGCTGGAGGGCAGCAGCGCTGTCAATGAGGCGGCTCTGACCGGGGAGAGTATTCCGGTGGATAAGGCGGAGGGAGACCGGGTTTCGGCGGCGACCGTGAACCAGTCCGGTTTTATCCGGTGTGAGGCAACCCGGGTCGGCGAGGATACGACTTTATCTCAGATTATCCAGATGGTCAGTGATGCAGCGGCAACCAAAGCGCCGATTGCCAAAGTGGCGGACCGGGTTTCCGGTGTGTTTGTTCCGGTGGTCATCACCATCGCTGTTCTGACGATTATTGTATGGCTGGCAGCCGGTCAGGGGATCGGTTTCGCTCTGGCCCGGGGAATTTCGGTGCTGGTAATCAGTTGTCCGTGTGCCCTTGGTCTGGCTACGCCGGTGGCGATTATGGTCGGTAACGGCATGGGGGCGAAAAACGGAATTATGTTTAAGACGGCGGTTTCTCTTGAAGAGGCCGGGAAAATGCAGGTCGTAGCGCTGGATAAGACGGGAACGATTACCAGCGGCGAACCGAGAGTAACGGATATGATTCCTGCGGAAGGCATCGACGAAAAAGAATTGCTTCGAATGGCCTGCGCTCTGGAAAGGAAAAGCGAACATCCGCTGGCCCGGGCCGTTTTGGAAAGGGCAAAGGATCTGCAGATGCCTGAGGCGGAGGTTTCTGATTTCCGGGCCCTTCCGGGAAATGGTCTGTCGGCGGTTTTTGAAGGTGCGGCATTATGCGGCGGCAGCCTGAAATTTATCCGGACTCAGGCGGAAGTGACAGAAAGCGTCCGTATCCAGGCGGAGCGTCTGGCGGAGGAAGGAAAAACGCCGCTGTTTTTTGCCAGAGACGGGAAGCTGATCGGCATGATAGCTGTTGCCGATGTGATGAAAGAAGACAGTCCGCAGGCTATACGGGAACTGCAGAACATGGGGATTCATGTCGTTATGCTGACCGGAGATAATGAGCGGACGGCCAAAGCCATCGGAAAGCAGGCCGGAGTTGACGAAGTCATTGCCGGAGTTCTGCCTGACGGTAAAGAGAGCGTTATTCGAGAGTTAAAGGCGCGGGGAAAGGTTGCCATGGTTGGCGACGGTATTAATGACGCTCCGGCGCTGACCCGGGCGGATATCGGTATCGCCATCGGCGCAGGAACGGATATTGCCATTGATGCGGCCGATGTGGTTCTTATGAAGAGCCGTCTGAGCGATGTTCCGGCAGCGATCCGGCTGAGCCGGGCGACACTGAAGAACATTCATGAAAACCTTTTCTGGGCTTTCATTTACAATATTATAGGTATTCCGCTGGCGGCAGGATTGTGGTATCCTGTTTTCGGATTAAAACTCAATCCGATGTTCGGGGCAGCCGCGATGAGCTTATCCAGCTTCTGCGTGGTGAGCAATGCACTGCGGCTGAACTTCTTTAACATGCGGAATGGGGCAAAAGATAAGAAAGTAAAAACCAAAAACCATGGAAACCCAAAAGAGGCCCATGTTGAAAATGATAAGGAGGAAAAAAATATGGAAAAGATTATGAACATTGAAGGAATGATGTGCGGACATTGTGAAGCACGGGTAAAAAAATGCCTTGAAAACCTTCCGGAGGTTAAAGAGGCGGTTGTCAGCCATGAAAAAGGAACGGCGGTGGTTGAATTAAACGGTGAAATTTCCGATGAGGTGTTAAAGAAAACCGTTGAAGACCAGGATTATACAGTGACAGGAATTCAGTAAATCGTAATGAACATTCCCGCGGAAACCAAAGGATCTGAAAAACCCTTGATTTCTGCGGGAATGTCAGGTTATGGGAGCGTTTGGCGCGTGTTGACAAACCCGGGGATTAAAAATATAATTGTATGTAAATTATAAATACAGATAGTATTAGGAGTCAGAATACGATGATAGAGAGTGTTGGAAAAAAACGATATATTTTATGGGGGCTTGCGGCGGCAGTGCTTTCGATGATGGCGCTGCTTATTTGTTTCCTAGCGCTGCGGGTCTATCCCTTTGGGGATCATTCCGTGTTGACCAATGATGGTTACGTTCAGTATGTGGATTATTTCAGGTATTTGAAAAAAGTCATGTCCGGAAATGCGGAGATTGGATATTCCTTTTCGAAATCATTGGGAGGCTCGCTGATTGCCCTTTTCGGTTATTATCTGGCGTCTCCGTTGAATTTATTGCTCTATGTAATCCCGATAGAAAAAATTGAATTTTTTGTATTTGCAATTACTGTATTAAAGGTCGGTCTCTGCGGTTTTACATTTTCATTATTTATCCGGCATCGGCTGGAAAATCTTCGGCCGGCGTTTGCGCTCATTCTTTCTCTGGCCTACGCTTTTACCCAGTACAATGTGGGACAGCTCAGCAATGTTTTCTGGCTGGACGGCGTTTATATGCTGCCGCTGATTTTATGGGGGATCTGGCGCTATGTTTCGGAGAAGAAAAAGGGCATGCTTTATGTGAGTATTGCTTTATCCATTCTGTTTAACTGGTATACAGGTTATATGAACTGTCTGTTTGCCGTATTCTATTTTATATATGAACAGGTTTTATGGAATTATGAACATGGTATACTGACCTTTAAACGTACGGCGGGCCAGTTTGTCCGGTTCTGCATACTGGAGCTGCTCGGTGTTCTTCTGAGCTGCGCGCTTTTTCTTCCGGTGGTCTTCGGTCAGAGCAGCGGCCGGGGTGCGCTCGACAGCGGGATTTTTTCCTTTGGTACGAATGGCAGTTTTCTGGACATTTTCCGTGGTTTTATGATCGGAACACCGAATATCGGACTTCCATTTAAGGATGATACGATTACCCTGTTTTGCGGTGTCTTCCTGCTCATCTGTGGAATCGCTTATTTTTCATACAGGGAAATAAAACCCTTCCATAAAATATGTATGGCGGTATTGATTGGCGTTATGGTCCTGTCTGAATTTATTCAGCCGCTGGAACATATCTGGTGCGGATTCAAATTTGAAGATTCTTTTCAGTTCCGTTTTGCTTATATTACTATTTTTACAGTGATTTTTGCGGCGGCCCGGGGAATGGAACGGTTTGAACATGTCGGTGAAAAACTGTTCCTGAAAATCTGCGGCGGCTGCATAGCGGCAGCGCTTATTTTTGATCTGCTTCGGCCCTTTAACAGTACGGCGCTGTGGATTCAGAATGGACTTCTGATCTTTTATGGTCTGGTCATCTGGCTTTATTTCAGAAAAGAAAATCTGCGGAAGCTGTGCCTGATGGCTGTTGGCCTCGTCTTTTATGCGGAAATTCTGGCAAATGGTTATTGGGTGGCCAGTGAAAACTATCAGAAGCCTGCAGGCGCTTATGAAGCCTACTCAGCCGGGCAGGAAAAACTGACGGCGTCGATCAAAAATTACGACCAGGCCCCTTTTTATCGAATGGAACAGAATGAAAACAGAGACCGAAAGCCTTATGACCATTCATTTTTTTCCAATGAAAGTCTGGCTTATGGCTATTCGGGGATTCAGCAGTATTCGTCCTCCTATGATAAAAAGACAGCGGATTTTATTCACTGGTCGGGTTACTGCAAGGTAGAATTTCCGTCCTTATATCATGAGCCGATCCTGACATCGGACAGCCTTCTCGGGGTTAAATATCTGATGTCATCAAAGGATTATGAAGGCTTTGAAAAAATAGCGGATTTCACAGAATGTAACGGAAAATCCGTTTACGTGAATCCCTACGCCCTCGGCCTTGGCTTTGGCGTAGCGGAACAGGCTCTGGAAAATATTGAGGCAGGAAATCAGATCGAAGTGGCGACGATCGCGGCGGACAATCCTTTTGAATTTCAGAACAAAATGTTCAGCGCCCTTTTAGGCGAAGATATGCGTGTATATACACCGGTTTCGGCTGAAGCTGTGTACGATGAAGCCTCAGAGCAGATGTATTTTACACTGCCGTCTGTGGATGAAGAAAGCGTGGTTTACGGATATACACGTTCGGCGCTGGATGATATTCCGATGTTTATCAATGAAAAATTTTCCGGCAATTACTGGAATATCTGGGGAGCCTCCGGTGTTTATTCGGTCGGCGCTTCTAAAGATGTGCAGAATCCAGAGGTACGGCGTGTCCGGTTTGATGTTAAAGACATCGATGCGGAAGTGATCCGGGAAGCGGTCATAGCGAAGCGAAAGCTTGAAGCCGGGGCCGGAAGTGATACGGTAAATATACCGGAACCATGGATTGACAGTGTTTTTTATAAGCTGAACATGGATGTTTTTGAGCAGGTGATTCAGCGGCTTCGGGAAAATGAATTTCAGACAGAAATCTTCACGGATGGTTTTGTGACAGGAAATTATACGGCTTCGGAAGATGGATGGCTGATGCTGACGATTCCGAATGACGGTGGCTGGGAGATTTCTGTCAATGGAGAGACGGTCTCTGCCAGAGACGGTATCAATACTTTTATGACGATTCCTATGAAGGCCGGACAGAATCGTGTGGAACTGACCTATCATCCGAAGGGCATCCCTACGGGAATCATCCTGTCTGTGGGATCAGTGATTATTTTTGCGGGATGGATTTTCACAGAAAGAAGAAAAGATAGGAATCGGTAGTGGTAATTTCTGCAAAATCAGTTATAATAATAGAATAAATGCAGAAAAAATGAAAGGGGACACAAATGTTAGCAACAGATATAGGAATTGATTTGGGAACAGACAGTGTTCTTGTATATATAAAAGGAACGGGCATTGTTTTAAAGGAGCCGTCCGTAGTGGCCTATGACCGGGATACCAACGAAATTAAAAGCATTGGTGAAGAGGCCAGAGAGATGATCGGCAGAACGCCGGGAAATATTGCCGCAGTGTGTCCGCTGCGTCAGGGGGTCATTTCGGATTATACGATTACCGAGAAGATGCTGAAATATTTTATTCATAAAGCGGTTGGCCGGAAGACCTTCTGGCGGCCGAGGATTACGGTTTGCGTACCGAGCGGTGTGACGGAAGTGGAAAAGCGTGCGGTTGTCGATGCAACGATGGAAGCCGGAGCCAGAGATGTGGTGATCGTTGAAGAACCGATTGCAGCGGCTTTGGGTGCAGGCATTGATATTTCCAAACCCTTTGGAAACATTGTCGTGGATATCGGCGGCGGAACGACAGATATCGCCGTGATTTCCTATGGAGATACGGTAGTCAGCCAGTCGCTGAAGGTAGCGGGAAATGATTTTGATGAAGCCATTATCCGGTATCTCCGGAAGAAGCATGAACTGCTTGTGGGCGAGCGGACCGCCGAAGAGATCAAAAAACAAATCGGCACGGCTTATCCGAGGGAGGAAGAGGAACGGATGGAAGTCTGCGGACGGAATGTGCTTACGGGACTTCCGAAGACGATAACCATGTCTTCTTTGGAAACGCAGGAAGCTCTTGAAGGCTGTCTGACTCAGATTATTACCGGGCTGCATAAAGTGCTGGAAGAGACACCGCCGGAATTATCGGCGGATATCGCGACCCGGGGCATATTGCTTACCGGCGGCGGCAGTCTGCTGTACGGCATGGATCGCCTGATTGAACAGATTACCGGAATACGGACAACGCTGGCAGATGATCCGATTTCTGTGGTAGCCATCGGTACAGGGCGGTACACAGAGTTTATGCAGGTAAAGAAAAGCGAAAAATAAGGTGGACGGGAGCTGGAAATTCTGTGAGAGATTTTCAGCTCTTTTTGGGTTATCCGGAATTCTATAAAGCAAAAAATTTGGAGGAAAGAAATGGAAACACTTCATGGGCTGGTCGAACATATTGTTTACCACAATGAAAATAACGGATATACAGTAATGGCATTGATGTGCCAGGGGGATGAGGTGATGTGTACCGGAACCATGGCGATGGTCAACGAAGGCGAGTACATTAAAGCGGAAGGGGACTATGTAGAGCATGGAACCTATGGACGCCAGTTCCGGATCGCTTCCTTTTCTATCGAGGCGCCGGAGGATTTGTTTTCCATCGAGCGGTATCTGGGTTCCGGGGCCATTAAGGGCATCGGACCATCGCTGGCGGGTCGGATTGTTAAAAAATTTAAAGAGGACAGCTTTCGGATTATTGAAAGTGAGCCGGAGCGTCTTGCAGAAATTAAGGGAATCAGCGAACGGAAAGCCCAGGAAATTTATCAGCAGTTTCATGATAAGCAGGATATGCGTCAGGCCATGATGTTTTTGTCAAAATATGGCATCAGCACAGCTTATGCTGTTAAAATTTACAATGAGTATGGAAGCCGTCTTTATGATATCATTAAAGAAAATCCATACCAGCTTGCGGAGGATGTGACGGGCATCGGTTTTCGTCTGGCAGATGATATCGCCCGCCGGGCGGGGATCAGTCCCGAATCGGATTACAGAATCCGCAGCGGCGTGATCTATGTGCTGCTTCAGGCCAGTATGAACGGCCATATGTATCTTCCGGTGGCAGAGCTTAAAGCGCAGGCGGCGGAAATTCTCGGTGTTTCCGAAGAAATCGTGGACCGGCAATTGATGGATCTGTCGATTGATAAAAAAATTATTATAAAAAATATCGAAGAACGTCCGGTGGTGTACGCCTCGATGTATTATTATCTGGAACTCAGTACGGCGCGGCTGCTTAAAAATCTGAATATAAAATATGAAGTCGGTCTTACGGAAGCAGAGCGTCAGATACAGCGGATTGAAGCCAATGAAAAAATCGAACTCGACGAAATGCAGAAAACGGCAGTGATTGAGGCGGCACGAAACGGCGTTCTGGTCATTACCGGGGGACCGGGTACGGGAAAAACGACGACGATCAACACCATGATCCGTTTCTTTGAAAATGAGGGCATGTCCATCCGGCTGGCGGCGCCGACAGGCCGGGCGGCCAAACGGATGACTGAGGCGACGGGGTATGAGGCCCAGACCATTCACCGGATGCTGGAACTGACAGGCGGTCCGGAGGACAAAGAGGGCAGCCGGTTTGAACGGAATGAACAGAATCCGCTGGAAGAAGATGTCATTATCATTGATGAAATGTCCATGGTGGATATCCATTTGATGAATGCGCTTCTGAAGGCCATTATGCCGGGAACGCGGCTGATTATGGTTGGTGATGTGAACCAGCTTCCGTCTGTCGGTCCGGGAAATGTCTTAAAGGATATTATCCAGTCCCACTGCTTTAATGTCGTGATGCTGACAAAAATTTTCCGTCAGGCCATGGAGAGTGCGATTATTAAAAATGCCCATAAAATTAACGATGGCGAGGATATTGATTTAGCGGTGAAAACACCGGATTTCTTCTGCTTAAAGAGGAATCAGGCGCTGGATATTCAGGGGGTAATTATTGCTCTTGTCCGGGATAAGCTCCCGAAAAATGTGGGGGCGTCATCCTTTGATATTCAGGTGCTGACCCCGATGCGCAAGGGCGAGCTTGGCGTCGAGCGGCTCAATAAGCTGCTTCAGGAATACTTAAATCCGAAGGATGAAGCCAAGCGGGAAAAAGAGCAGGGCGACCGGCTTTTCCGTGAAGGCGATAAAGTCATGCAGATCAAAAACAACTATCAGTTGGAATGGGAAATTACAGACAGATATGGTATTCCTCTGGAAAAGGGTGTCGGCGTTTTTAATGGCGATATGGGAATCGTCCGGGAAATCAATTTCTTTGCGGAACAGATGACGGTCGAATTTGATGAAGGACGAAAAATTACGTATCCCTTTGCCCAGTTGGATGAACTGGAACTGGCCTACGCCATTACCGTACATAAATCCCAGGGCAGCGAATATCCGGCGATCGTCATGCCGCTGCTTTCGGGGCCGCGGATGCTTTTTAACCGGAACATTCTTTATACGGCGGTGACCCGGGCGAAAAAGTGCGTTGCCATTGTCGGAAGCGGTCAGACGGTCATGCAGATGATTCATAACCAGAGGGAACAGAAAAGGTATAGCTCGCTGGATGTGTGGCTGGGGGAAGTGTGAGGGAAAGGCGGTTTTCACTGTGAATAGAATAGACACATTAGGGTGAATAGGATATAATAAAAGAATTAACAATTTGACAAAATCAAGAATGACAGAAGGAAAAAGTATGAAAAAACCATTGAAAAACCGTTTTTTGGCTGCTATAACAGCAACCGTGATTGTATGCACGAGCGCAAGCAGTGCTGTTTATGGGTATGCGCTTGATACGAAAGAGACAGTAGAGAGCGAGAGCGTCTCAGAAACAGAAGGACTTGAGAAAAGCGAAACCCGGGAAAGTGAAACCGGAGCAGTAAAGGCCGTAGAATCGACAGCCGCGGAGACTGTTTCAGAAACCGGAAAGGATAGTGAGACCGAAAGTGTTGCGGAGACTGAGAGTGAAACAACGTCAGAAACAGAGCTGATAGAAAATAAAGGAACTTTAGTGGAGAACAGTTTCCGGTATCAGAATGGCGAATGGATTCATGATGAAATGCCATTATATGCGGCAGGATTTAAACCGTGGAGTTTTACGGATGGAAGCTGGATTAATTCTATCGGGGAACCAATCGTTGGAGCTATTAATAAAGGAATTGACGTATCTTCTCATCGAGGAAAAATCGACTGGAAAAAAGTCGAAGCCTCAGATGTAGATTATGCGATTATTCGCTGTGGATATGGTAATAATTATGTCAGTCAGGATGATGATTACTGGAAATATAATGCTGATGAATGTACACGTTTGGGGATTCCTTTTGGTGTGTATATCTATTCTTATGCCATGGATGTAAAGGAAGCTAAGAGCGAGGCGGAGCATGTCCTTCGTCTGGTGAAAGGATACAATCTGTCTTTGCCAATCTACTTTGATTTAGAAGATGAAAAATATACAGGCAAACTGACAAATAAAGAAATTGCAGATATTACAGAAGTATTCTGTGATACGATTGAGGCGGCAGGCTATGATGTCGGAATTTATGCAAATTTGAGTTGGTTTAATAATCGATTGACAGATCCGAGGTTTGATCAGTGGCCGAAGTGGGTGGCTCAGTATAATACTGTATGTGATTATCAGGGGGATTATACGATGTGGCAGTGTACATCTTCGGGAATTGTTGATGGTATTGCCGGTGGTGTGGATGTGAATTTTACGATGAATGGATTTGAAGTCGAAGATGTAGAACCGGCAGAACCACCGGAATCCGAACAGGATAAACAGGTGCGATCGTTTGTGGAAAGGTTATATGAGCTTATTCTTAACCGTCCATCCGATGAGGCAGGGCTTGAAGCCTGGAAAGATATATTGATAAATCAGGAAGAAACCGGAGCAGAGGTTGCAAGAGGATTTGTATTCAGTGATGAATTTGTTTCAAGAAAATTATCGGATGATGAATTTGTTGAAGTTCTTTATGAGACTTTTCTTGGAAGACCTTCGGATTCAAATGGAAAAGAGGCCTGGTTAAAGTGCCTGACACAGGGCTTTTCCCGGGAATATGTTCTCAAAGGTTTTATAGAGTCGAATGAATTTAACGACATCTGTTTGGATTATGGAATCCTCAGGGGAACGATACCGTTAAATTCTATTCAGGATAAAAATCCGGAAATTACAAAATATCTTTTTCGGTGTTATGATGTATTCTTAGGCAGAAAACCGGATGAGAAAGGCATGATTGAATGGGTTGAATCGTTTGCTGTAAGGAAAGAGAACCCAGCGGAAATTACCAAAGGATTTATTTTTTCTTCGGAAATGATTGAAAAAAATCTGAATGATGAAGAATTTATTAAAATTATGTATCGCGGCCTGTTTAATAGAACGGCGGACGAAGCCGGATTTAACGACTGGATGAAATGGATTCATGAAGGGAAAAGCAGGGAAGATATTTTCTGGGGCTTTGCAGGTTCAGATGAGTTCAGACGTCTTGTTCAGAGCTTTGGATTATAGATTTTTAAGTAAACGATGAGGGGTAAAGTGATGAAACACCTGATAGGAAAATTAGAACGGACAATTGTATTTGTATTAAAAACGTGTTTATACGCAGCGCTTTTTATAAGCTTTTTTGGCATTATGGGGATTGATAATCCCCAGTTGCTGCGTTTTTCCAGAACTTCAGGTGTTACTATGCTGACCTTTGTTGTTGCGGGACTCGGGATGACAGCAGCGTATGGGCGATATGACATCGGAAAAAGAAAGAGTAAACCGATTATTTCTTCGATTGGTCTGGCAACGCTGATTACGGATATTGTAACCTATATTGAACTGTCGATTATGAATACGAATCCTGCAAATAATACAGAATTTAAGTTTGAAAGTATCGGTTTGTTTGTTATTGTAGTGGCTGTTCAGGTGATGTGTATTACGGTGTTTACCTACGGAGGAAACTGGATTTATTTCACATTGTACGATCCGGAACGCTGCTGTATCGTGACATCATCGAGGGAATCTTTTCTGCAAATCAGTCATGCGATTGATGTGTTTAGAAAACAGTATCGTATCTGTGAAGTGAAGGATTATCAGGCGGATGATTTATATGAAGCTGTTCTTCGATGTGATACAGTATTTTTATATGATGTGCCGATTAAAGAGCGAACGGAATTGATAGAATATTGTTATCGAAATATGCGCAGTATTTATTTCAGTCCGGAGATTTCCGATATTGTGGAGATTAATTCAAAGCATGTAATTTTGGATGATATTTCATTAATTAATTTACCGGTTAAAGAATTATCTGTTGAGCAGAGGTTTATGAAACGGTTTATGGATATTATTTTTTCGGCGGCGGCGATTGTGATGACATCGCCGATATGGCTGATATGTGCTGCAGCTATTAAAATTGACGATGGCGGTAAAGTGTTTTTTAAACAAAAACGTGCGACAAAAGACGGTAAAGTATTTGAAGTTTACAAATTTCGTACCATGAAAGAGAATGTTAAAAATTATTCCTCAGTGGCGGATGATGACCGGATTACGTCCGTTGGAAAAATTCTCAGGAAATATCGTCTGGATGAATTCCCGCAGTTCCTGAATATATTATTCGGTGATATGAGCCTTGTAGGGCCGCGGCCGGAAATGCTTGAAAATGTTTATTTATATACGAAGGAATATCCGGAATTTGCTTATCGACTTCGTGTAAAGGCAGGCCTTACCGGTTATGCACAGATTGCCGGAAAATACAATACAACGCCAAAATACAAATTGATCCTGGATTTGATGTATATTGAAAATTACAGCATTTTAAAAGATATCAAACTGGTGCTTCAGACTTTGATTGTTTTCTTTAAACCCGATAGTACGGAGGCATTCGATGACAGTTATTATACAGAACATGTGGCTAAATTTGCGGAATTTTTAGATGCCAACTGGAAACAGAGTGAGGAATGATGTATGGAGAGAAAACCAATAAGCGCAGGAATCGTTACTTACAATAATGAAAAGGAAATTATTCCCTGTTTGAGTACATTAATTGAATACACCCGCGGATTAAATATAGAAATTTATGTGTTTGATAACCATTCCGAGGATAATACGGTGGCTTTAATCCGGAAGTGTTTTCCGGAAGTTCATGTGCTTCAGAGCGATGAAAATCACGGATTTGGATATGGACATAATCAAATTCTCAGATGCCTGACGTCCAAGTATCACATGGTCGTGAATCCGGATATTCAGTTTGCACGGGATACCGTAGCAAAATTAGAGCGTTTCATGGAACATTATCCAAATGTGGGGATTGTCACACCCAAAATAAAAAATATGGATGGAAGCGAGCAGCTTTTACCGAAGAAAGATCCGAAAATTTCCTATGTTATTTTGAGCAAGTTTAAACCCTTCCATCATTTCAGAGATCAGTATACGCGGGCTGAAGAGGAATTTTTGAAACCTGCCCGTATATTATCAAGCACCGGATGCTTTTTTATGATACGTACAGACGTTTTTAAGGAAAATCATGGATTTGATGAACGGTTTTTTATGTATTTTGAAGATGCGGATTTGTCCAGAAGAGTGCGGAGGAAAAAAGCGGTTGTTTTTTATCCGAATGCCTGGGTTTATCATGCATGGAAGCGGGATAATACAAGGAGCCTGAAAGGTATTCGTATATTTTTGACATCTATGATAAAATATTTTTGGAAGTGGAGAAAATAAAAGTTGATGATCGATATATTGATGGCAACCTATAATGGCGAAGCCTATTTGAACGAGCAGTTGAAATCCATCGAAAATCAGACATGGAAGAGGTGGCGGCTGACGGTTTGCGATGATGGTTCAACGGATGGGACATGGGATATTCTGGAACAGTTTCAACGGAGAATAGGCGAAGATCGGGTGGTCATTTTGAAAAATAATCCGCCGACAGGAAGTGCAAAGAAAAATTTTATTCAGATGATTCAGGCGTGTCAGGGAGAATACATGATGTGCTGCGACCAGGATGATGTCTGGCATCCGGATAAAATTGAAAAGACGTTCCGCCGAATGTACCGTATGGAAAAAAGGTATGGAAAAGAATTGCCTTTGATGGTGCATACAGATTTAAGGGTGGTAGATGCAGAACTTAAGGAACTGCATCCAAGCTTTCACGCATACATGAATCTGCGTACCGACGGAAAACTGAATTATGAACTGACTCAAAATCAGGTGACCGGATGCACCATGATGATTAATCGATATTTGCAGGCTTATGTGCAGCAGGTTAAAAATTTGGAGGCTATTGTCATGCACGATCACTGGCTGGCATTGACGGCGCTTGTATTTGGAAAACTGAGTTATTTGAATCAGGCAACAATCGATTATCGTCAGCATTGTGACAATTCAGTGGGAGCACAGGATGCGAAAAGTCTGGCCTATATGTGGCAGCGCTTTCGCCGTGGGAAAACAAAATTTCGCCAGGATATGATGGATTCTTCCACTCAAAGTGAATATTTTCTGCACATATATGCTTCTTGCATTGATGATAAGAAAATGGTAAAATTATTAGATAAATATGCCTTCGTATATAAAAAATGTAAAATAATCCGGGTATTTGTTTTTATTCGCTGTCGCTTTTTGAAGAAAGGTGTCATACGTAAAGTGATGCAGATATTCTGGGGATAATGGAATGAATAGTGATGAGTGTAAATCAATATATATTAAAAATATCTGAGCAGTTAAAACCCATATTGAAAAAAATATTTCCACAGAAGCTATTGCAGAAGGTGAAGCAGAGATTTGTGGAAAGAAATTATAATCAGATGATCAACCGGGGACGCAGGCCTTTTGACCGGTCGGCTTACCCGGACGGAATTAATCTGATTGGTTTGGTGCGGGCTGAGATGGGACTTGGACAGAGCTGCAGACTTCTTGCAAGTGCTTTAAGTGCCGGAGAGATTGAATATTCTCTTTATGATTTTCAGTTGGGGAGTGCTCTTTTGAAAGCCGGAGATCATACGCTGGATGAGAAAATCTCCGAAGAATTTCCTTATAACATTAATTTGATTCACATTAATCCGGACGAAATGATGCTGATGTATACCCGAATGGGAGAAGAACGGTGGAATTCCCGGTACAATATTGCCTTCTGGCTGTGGGAACTTGAGGAGATTCCTGAACACTGGAAGAAGTTTTTTCCGATGTTGGATGAAATATGGACGCCATCGGAATTTATAAGTAATAATTTAAGAAAGGTGACGAATCTGCCGGTTCGCACGATGCCTTATTGTGTTGAGGCACCTGTAGACGAGGCGATGGATCGAAAATATTTTGGACTCCCGGAGGATAAGTTTCTGTTTTTGGTGATGTATGATTCAAACAGTACCATTGAGCGGAAAAACCCTACGGGAGCCATTCGTGCGTTTCGGAAAGCTTTTAAAAGTCATCCGGATGTCGGTATTATTGTTAAAGTTAATAATGCAAAGCCGCGGGATATGGAACACTTAAAGCATTGGTTAAAAGACTGCCCGAATGTCTATTACATTACAGACACGCTGAGTAAGGTGGCGGTAAATTCGCTGATTCAGCAGGCGGATGTTTTTGTTTCTCTGCATCGGGCTGAGGGATTTGGTCTGGTTATGGCTGAGGCGATGATTGTCGGAACGCCGGTCATAGCGACGAACTGGTCATCAAATACAGAATTTATGAATCCGGATGTGGCCTGTATGGTGGATTGCTCTTTTGTTGAGTTGAAAAAGGACAGCCCGCCGTACAAAAAGGGTGCAGTCTGGGCAGAGCCGGATGTACTTATGGCGGCAAAGTATATGCGGAAGCTGTATGTAGATAGAAAGTTTTACGAAAAGATAAAATATTCAGCAAAAGTCTATATTGATGAGAAGCTGAGCATGGCAAATGCTGTTGGCAGAATTAAAAAACGGGTAGGAGAAATTTATGAAACATTTGAAAGAAATTTATGATTACAGACAGATGATCTTCAGTCTGGTTCGTAAAGAGTTGAGAGGAAGATATAAAGGTTCAGCATTGGGGTTTTTATGGACATTCATTAATCCGCTGCTGCAGTTATGCGTATATACTTTCGTGTTTTCAATCGTTATGCCGAATAATATCGATAAGTTTTATTTGTATCTTTTTGTTGGTCTGATTCCGTGGCTTTTTTTCAGCGGATCACTGACAGGTGGTGCGGCCTGTATTCTTAATCAAAAAGATATGGTTAAGAAAATTTATTTTCCGAGGGAAGTTATGCCGATATCTTATGTGACCAGTAACTTTGTCAATATGCTGTTATGCTTTATCGTTATATTTGCGGTTGTTATTGTTTCCGGTGTGGGAATTAACTTAAGAGCAATCTGCTATTTGCCGATAATCATGATTGTGGAGTACATTATGTGCCTTGGCGGGGCGATGCTGACTTCGGCTCTGACGGTATATTTCAGGGATCTGGAATATATTCTGGGTATTATAACGATGGCATGGATGTATTTTACACCGGTGGTATATTCATTGGATATGGTGCCGGAGAAACTCCGGCCGTTCATGAACCTGAACCCGATGACACCGGTAATCACAGGATACAGGGACGTTCTTTATGGCGGGCAGGTACCGAGAATCGAAACATTGGCGAGTGGTCTGATTCTGGGAATCGTAGTTCTTATTGTAGGCTGCGTAGTATTTCAGAAATTACAGAAGGGCTTTGCGGAGGAGTTATAGATGAAACCGGAAAATGCGATTGAAGTTAAAAATGTAAAGAAAAAGTTTAAAGTTTATCTGGACAAAGGAAGTCAGTTGAAGGAGCGGATTTTATTTCGTGGCCGTAATCGATATGAAGAACGCTGGGTTTTGGACGATGTCAGCTTTGAAGTGAAAAAGGGCGAAGCTATCGGCCTTATCGGCCATAATGGCTGTGGGAAAAGTACCACCTTAAAGCTGCTGACACGGATAATGTATCCGGACTCCGGAAGCATCGAGTTGAAGGGACGCGTGTCAAGCTTAATTGAACTTGGGGCAGGGTTTCACCCGGATATGAGTGGAAGGGAAAACATTTATACGAATGCATCGATTTTTGGTCTGACAAAAAAGGAAATCGATGAACGAATGGATGATATCATTGAATTTTCGGAGATGGAGCCCTTTCTGGATAATCCGGTCAGAACCTATTCATCGGGGATGTATATGCGCTTGGCTTTTTCTGTGGCGATTAATGTGAATGCGGATATTCTTCTGATTGATGAAATTCTGGCGGTTGGTGATGTCAACTTTCAGGCAAAATGCTTTAATAAACTTCGGGAAATTAAAGCTCAGGGGACGACGATTGTTATTGTATCCCATTCTATGGGCCAGATTGAACAGATCTGCGACCGGAGTATATGGATCCATGAGGGAAAAATTAAGGCCGATGGAAGTCCCAGAGAAATAGATAAAGACTATTTAGACTTTATGGGACAAAAACGACAGGAGATTGTTGAACAGGTTCAAAAAAAGGAAGCTGAAAAACAGGAAGAAGTTCAGAAAGAAGAGACGCCTGAAGAGAAAGAAGCAGCTCTGGAAACCGAAGAAAAAAAACGATGGGGCAATGGAAAGGCGCGATTCCGGGATGTATATATAAGCGGAAATCAAAGCCAGAAACAGAGTGTTTTTTCAACGGAAGAAAAAGTGCAGATTCATATGTACTATAAAGTTAAACAAAAAATCGAAGATGCTGTTTTCGGAATCGGAATTTTCAGAGATGATGGTGTTCAGTGTTATGGAACAAATACACGGATTGAACAATTCGAAAGATTTGATCTGGAAAAAGATGGCGAAGCAGTGGTTGAAATTGAAAAATTATCGCTGCTTCCGGGAAAATATACACTGGATGTGGCGATTGAATCCGACATGGCAACACCGGTAGATTATTATCGCCAGGCATGCAGCTTTGAAGTGTATTCGGCATTGACGGATGTCGGTGTCTTTCGGATACCGCATCGTTGGGAGGTATAATATTATGGGGCAGGATTCCGGTTTGTTAGAAAAAATATTTTGTCGTATGGGAAGGCGGCATATACAGGCGTATGAAGCTCGATTTGAACAGCAGCAAAGACGTATAGATGAATTGTCTGTTTATACAGAGAAGCTGATGAAAGAATTGGACGAGGAGAAAGAAGCGCTTCATGGTGCACAAATAGCCTTGGCGGAGGCCTATGCCTATATGCAGGAGCGTAAAGAATTAAATCCGCATTTGGAGGAAAATTTACGAAATAACAACAGCTTACTTGGGCAGTTAAGTAATCGGATAGATATGCATGAAGTTAAAATTCGCGGAATGGCAGCATATACAAAAGTTGACATAAAAACAGAAAACGCTGTTTCCATGGGCGCAGAAATCGATATGTCTGCAGTCGGAAATGAATATGACTGTATTGATTATTTTGATTTTGAAAATCATTTCAGGGGTTCCCGTGAAGCAATAAAAAATGTACAGCGTCAATACATTAAATACTTTGAAGGCAGGAATAACATTCTTGATTTAGGCTGTGGGCGTGGCGAATTTCTTGAGTTATTACAGGAATGCCAGATAAATGCAATTGGCGTTGAATGCTACACAGAATTTGCGGAATATTGTAAAATGAAAGGGTTAAATGTCGTGGAAGCGGATGCGCTGACTTATCTGGAAAAGCAGGACTGTGTTGGAGGCATTTTTGCAGGACAGTTGATTGAACACCTGAAATTTAATCAGATTGTGAGATTATGTGAACTGGCTTATGATAAGCTGGAAGATGGCGGATATATTATTATGGAAACGCCGAATCCGATGTCATTGGCAATTTATACCCATGCATTTTACATGGATCCATCGCATAATAAACCGATTCATCCATTGACGATGGAATATTTTATGAGAAAAGTCGGATTTAAAGAGGTTGAAATTTTATTTACGGAATCAAGTAAATATCCGGCAGATATTCCGAAATTGGTTGGAGATCATATAGAAAATCTGGAGGCTTTTAATCAGAGTATGGAAGAGGTCAGCCGGACTTTATTTGGCAGTCAGGACTATGCAATAATAGGAAGAAAATAGCAGGAAGGGATAGCGCGTATGAGTGATAAAATCCAGACGGTAGATGTTGAAAAGATTATGGAGGAAATTCGCCGGAATATTAAAGAACGGGGATATACAGAAGAAATGCTCAGCTTTTCCGAAGCGGCTTCGGATGCTGAAATTCAAAACGGTATTCCTGTAGATGATGCGGTATATAATGAGGCGGAATTAAATCAGTATTTGCAATCTGCCAGAGCGGGTCACAATATTCCTTATTATGAGCCGATGGCAGGGAATAAGGTAAAAGTGTTTGCAAAGCGAGTGGTTCGAAAGCTAATGGCATTTCAGATGCAGCCGCTTAGAGACCGTCAGAATCAGTTTAATTATAACATTGTCCAGAGTGTACGTGAAATGGCGGTACATATGGCTGAACTGGAGGATGCTCTTGTTGAAAAAGAGGCCATTATAGAAGATCTGGAAACACGGATTGAAGCTTTAGAAGATAAATAAGAGGAAAATTTATGAAAAAGAAAATCTGCTGCGTCGTTCAGAGATATGGTATGGAAGTTAATGGCGGCGCTGAATTGCATTGCCGTCAGATATCCGAACGGCTTGTGCCATATTATGATGTGGATGTTTTGACGACAAAGGCCATTGATTACATGACCTGGAAAGATGAATATGATAAATCTGAAGAGTTTCTGAACGGTGTTCATGTCAGGCGGTTTTCTGTAGAACAGGAACGGGATATTCAGCAGTTTAATCAGATAAATGATCGGTTTATGCGGGGAAATATGGAAGCTTCAGAGGAAAAAAACTGGATGGATGCTCAGGGGCCGATGGTTCCGAAATTGATTGATTACATTCGAAAACATAAAAACGATTATGATGTTTTTCTGTTTTTTACGTATCTGTATTATCAAACGGCGAATGGTATTCCGGTAGTCAAAGAAAAAGCAATCCTTGTTCCGGATGCCCATGATGAGCCCTTTTTGAGAATGCAGATATTTAATAAAGTTTTTAAAGAGCCGAAAGCTATATTCTTTAATACGGATGATGAAAGAGTTCTTGTCCGGAGAAAATATCACAATTGGAAAGTCCGGTGTCGTATAGGCGGTGCAGGCGTCGATTTGCCGGAGGATATTTCAGCAAAACGTTTTAAAGAAAAATATCATCTGGATGAGTATATTATCTATGTCGGCCGCATTGATGCAGGAAAAAACTGTGATCAGTTATTTCGGGATTTTATTGCCTATAAAAACAAATATCCGGGAAATCTCAAACTGGTATTGATGGGGAAAAATGTGATTTCTGTTCCGGAACACCCGGATATCGTAGCCCTGGGATTTGTTGATGAGCAGGATAAATTTGATGGAATTTCCGGAGCTAGGTTTTTAGTGCTTCCTTCAAAGTTTGAGAGCCTTTCTATCGTGGTTTTGGAAGCATTTTCTCTCAAAATCCCGGTATTGGTTAATTCAGCATGCGAGGTTCTTAAAAGTCATTGTATAAAGAGCCAGGGAGGACTTTATTACGAAAATACAGAAGAATTTTGTGAAGCCATCCATTATATGATAAATAATGAAGGCCTTTGCAGGAAAATGGGTGAATATGGAAAAATCTATGTCAATCGATATTATCAGTGGAATGTAGTTATTCGCAAATTAAGATATTTGATTGGGTATGTGATAAAAAGCAATCAATCTGAGGAGAAATAACCATGCGTATTATACAAATGCTGCCAACTTTCGCCTATGGAGATGCCATCGGCAATGATACATTATCGCTGCAGGACACATTGCGGAATGCAGGCTATGAGACCGAAATTTATGCAGACGTCATCGATGCGAAACTCGGAAAAAATGCGGCAAAGCAGGCAGAAGATTATGAATACAGGGACGGCGATATTATTTTTTACCATTTATCGACCGGATCTGATCTGAATTATAAAATTACAGAGTATCCGTGTAAAAGGATTGTTATGTATCATAACATTACCCCTCCTGAATTTTTCAGAGGATACAGTGCAGGTGCGGAAAAAGCATGTGCAGACGGATTGCGGGCAACGAAATATCTGGCATCAAAGACAGACCTGTGTATTGTGGATTCAGCGTACAACGGACAGGATTTAATTGAAATGGGTTATAATTGTCCTATGGAAGTCCTTCCGATTTTGATTGCGTTTGATGACTATAAAAAAGAACCGGACAGAAAAATTATTAAGCAGTATGATGATGGTTGGGTGAATATTGTTTTTACCGGAAGAGTGGCACCGAATAAATGTCCTGAAGATATTATTGCGGCTTTTTATTATTATAAAAAATATATTCAGCCGAAATCGCGCCTGTTTTTAGTCGGACGATACGATGGTACACCGTCATATAAGGCCCAGTTGGATGCGTATGTCCGTAAGCTTGATTTAGCGGACGTTTATTTTACAGGGCACGTGCGGTTTGATGAAATTCTTGCTTATTACCATATTGCTGATGTGTTTGTATGTATGAGCGAGCATGAAGGTTTTTGTGTGCCTTTGGTAGAAGCCATGTATTTTAAGGTTCCGATTATTGCCTACGACAGCAGCGCCGTTGGAGATACGTTGGGTGGCAGCGGACTTCTGCTTAAAGATAAATCGCCGCAGGTGGCTGCAGAGGCCATGAATCTGGCGGTTACAAATAAAGCTTTACGGGAACAGTTAATTACAGGGCAGCAGCGGCGATTGGAAGATTTTGAACATGATAAGATTAAAAAGAAGTTTTTGGAGATTATCCAAAGCTTTTTAGCAGGGGATGCAAGATGAAAAAAATAGGTTTTGTTGTGCCATGGCATGGCCAGACGATTCCTGGCGGTGCGGAGATGGCTTTACGCGGCGTTACAGAACATTTGAATAAAGCGGGCGTTGATGTCGAGATACTGACGACATGTGTCAAAGAATTTATGGCTGACTGGAATGAAAATTATCATAAACCAGGACTCATGGTGGAGAATCATATTCCTGTACGACGTTTTAAGGTCAGAAAAAGGAATGTGGATGCTTTTAACCGGGTGAATATTAAACTGATGAACGATGAGCAGCTGACGCCGGAAGAAGAAGAAATTTTCTGCAAAGAAATGATTAACAGTCCGGATATGTATAAATATATGGAGCAGCATAAAGACGAATACCATTGTTTTGTAGGAATACCATATATGTTCGGACCTGTGTATTATATGTGCAAAAAATTTCCGGAAAAAGCGGTCATGATTCCGTGTTTCCACGAAGAAGCTTATATCTACATGGATGTATTTAAAAAAGCTTTTTCCAATATCCGGGGAATGATTTTTAATGCGGAACCGGAAAAGGTTTTGGCTCAACGGGTTTATGACACGAAATGCCAAAAATTAATTACGCCGGGATTGGGATTGGATACATCACTTGTGTATGATGAAGAGCGTTTTCGGGCCAAATTTAATATTCAGGAACCGTTTATTTTGTATGCGGGCCGTAAAGATGTGGGAAAAAATATTTATACACTGATTCGTTATTTTTCAGAGTATAAAAAACGATGTAAAAATGATCTGAAGCTGGTTTTGATCGGCGGTGGTAAAGTCGGTATACCGCGCTCTTTGAAAGGCCAGGTATATGATCTGGGTTTCGTATCGATTCAGGATAAGTACGACGCCTATGGTTCAGCATTAACTTTATGTCAGCCATCGAAGCACGAGAGCTTTTCTTTTGTTATTATGGAAAGCTGGCTGTGCAAAAGACCGGTCATGGTTCATGAAGGCTGCGATGTAACGAAACATTTTGCTGTGGCATCCCAGGGCGGTTTTTACTTTAACAATTACTTTGAATTCGAAGAGGAAGTTAATTATTATCTCGAACATCCGGAAATGGCATTTGTTATGGGTGAAAATGGCCGGAAATTTGTATTGGAAAATTTCGATTGGGATATTGTGACGAGAAAATATATTGAATTTTTTGAAGGATTGTACAACCATGAATAACCGTGTGGATAATGTGTATAACAGCATAACAAAAAAAGAGGTAATAAAAATATTTCTAATCGGTGGACTGATTGGAGTTGTTTTCTTTTTAATGTGTTATGGGTGGCAGATTTTAGATGTAACAAATGATGGATGGCTGCTTTCCGGTGAAGATATATCACAGCATTATATCGGATGGAAATTTTACAGGGCATCGGCGTGGCATTTTCCAATCGGTCAGATCGATGGAATTTTATATCCGGATACATCCTGTATTGTTTTTTCGGACTCAATCCCGTTATTTGCTATATTTTTCAAACTGATTTCGCCGATTTTGCCGGAAACCTTTCAGTATTTTGGTATATGGGGGTTTGTATCTTATATTTTGGTTGGAGGCTTGTCCGCACTTATCATCAGAAAGAGTACAGAAAAAATTTCATTGTGTGTGCTGGGTTCAGGTATTTTCTGTTTGTCACCGTATATTTTTCACAGAATGTATGTACACACGGCATTGGCCGGACATTGGATTCTTATAGCAGCAATTGCTATATGGATATATAAACCATATTTTTCAGGATTTTGGAAGAAATTGTGGGCATGGGGAAGTTTGCTGGTCATTGCCTCTCTGGTACATATATATTTTATTCCAATGGTTATGATTTTTATGTTTGGTTTTTGTTTCCAGGATTTAATTGAAAATCATGGTTGGAAAGAAGATTTGGCTTTTGCACCGATTACCGTAGCAGCAGATTTATGCGTTTTGTATATTGTGGGGGCATTTGGAAAATCCGGTGATTTTTTGGATGATGGATTAGGAAAATACAGTGCGAATTTAAACAGCCTTTTTAATTCGAATAATCGATGCTCTCTTTTTAAGATGCTGCCACTGATGGAGATTACGCAGGATGAAGGTTTTGGATATCTTGGAGCAGGTGTTTTATTGCTGCTTGGATGTACTGTGGGAATATGGATTGTCCATATATTACATCAAAAAAAGAAAGAAAATTTTCGTATAAAATATGCTTTTAGTATTAGTGTGTGGATTGTTTTGGCGCTTTCATTCATTTTGGCATGGAGTCCGACAATTACATGGGGGCAGAATATTTTGTTAGAAATTCCATATCCGGAGTTTGTTATGAAAAAATTAGCGATATTCAGGGCGTCAGGAAGGTTTATATGGTGTGTTGGATACCTTATTATGACTTTCTGCATCATGACAGTTTGCCAGTATATAAAGCAAAGTGTGGCACTCTTATGTATGGCGGCAGCGCTGATATTGCAAAGAGCAGATATGGAAAGGATGGTTGCCTATAAAATTTTTCAAACACACAGGGAAAGTCAGTTCCAGATGATGCAGTCGGATATGTGGGAAGTTTTGGCACAGGAAAAAAAACATTTAATTATTATTCCTTTTAGTACAGTCAATGGTATATTTGGTACAGAAGGCTCTTACGAAATGGGTAATTTTGCCGTGGATCATGGAATGACTGTAAATTTTTTCCCGTTGGCAAGGACGGACATGGAAGCGGTTGCTGGAAATGATAGAACATATATAGAAGCTTTGGAATCCGGAGCAGACTGTAGTGATTGTATATATATTTTGGATACAAGAGAAAAGGGACAGGAACTTGGATTGGAAGTATATGAAATAGACGGCTGTTATGTCGGTGTCGTGAAGCAATAGAAAAGAGGAATATTTATGGTGAATACAGAGGAAATGTTGTCAGTAGTTATGCCGGCATACAATGAAGGTAATCACATTTATGATAATCTAAAAGAGGTTTCAGAGGTTCTTTCCGGTTTTATGAAAAACTATGAAATTGTTGCTGTTAATGATGGAAGTTTGGACAATACGAAGCTGGAAATGCTGCGGTGTAAGCAGGAGGATTCTCATATTCGGGTTGTCAGTTATAAGGATAATAGAGGAAAGGGCCATGCCATCAAATGTGGTGTTCTTAAGGCCAGAGGGAAATATATCGCATTTTTGGATTCGGATTTGGATTTGCCGGCTGAACAAATTGAAAAATATATGGAACCATTAGTGAGCGGACAGGCTGATGTTGTTATAGGGTCTAAAATGCATAAGGATTCTCAACTGGAATATCCTAAAATACGAAAAATCATTAGTTTTGGATATTATTGTATGCTTCGGCTTTTATTTCAGCTTAAAGTGAAAGATACACAGACCGGACTAAAAGTGTTTGATGCTGAAGCTTTAAAGTCCGTTATTCGCTTAGTAAAAACACAGGGATTTGCCTATGACATTGAGATTTTAGTGGCTTTGAATTCCAGAAAGTATCGCATTACGGAAATGCCGGTAAAACTGATATTCCGGAGAGGCCAGGGAATGGGAAGAATAAAAATCAAAGACATTGTGAAGGTGTTCAGAGATACATTGGCAATTTTTTATCGGGCAAATATAGAGAAGTATTATCAGGGAGTGTAAAAACCAGATGACAGAAAGTTTTGGCAAAAGGATACAAATAAATATTGTTTTGAAAGTGTTTGGGTGTATCCTTTTGGCGGTCGTTGCTGGATATAGACTTTCGCAGTTGACAACAATTCATGTATTGTTTGATGAGTTTGGGTATTCTGCAACGGCTGCATATTATAATGGATATGACTGGTCTTCGGTGGCGAGTCACAGTGCATATTATTCATATGGATTAAGCCTGATTTTATCTGGTATTATGCATATGACACAGGGAAATATGGCGTTGTATTATCAGCTAGGAATTATGTCAAATATTGGTCTGCTTGTCGGAAGTTTCCTAATGGGGTGCAGCGTTGGGAGGCAGTTGTTTGAGGATATCCCGGAATATGTTGTGATTATCGCATCATTTTGCATCAGTTTTTATACGAATACACTGATTCAGACCAATATCCTATGGACAGAGACATTATTGTATTTTTTGTTTTGGGTCAGTACATGGTTTATTTTGAGAATGATTAAAACATCTAAGCTGAGGTATGTTATTGGTCTTGCGGTCAGTGGGGGATATATGTATATGGTACATCAACGGGCACTGGCCATTCTGATTGCGATATGTATGGTAGTGGTGGGACATTTTATTATCCGGAAGAATAAAAAGCTTCTTTTCCTTTTTGTTTTTATTATGTTGGGGATGATGGTGGCAGCCTGTTTATTTAAAGGTGATTTGAAGATAAATCTCTGGAATATAGGTTCAGGTAATAAGGAGGTAAATGACTATAATGGTCAGATATCAAAAGTAACAGATATAGTGTCCTCATGGGGAGGAATGAAAGCATTTATTTTAAGCCTGGCAGGAAAGATTTATTATATATTAACCGCAGGGTGTATGATTGTTGCCATGTTCTTTTCTGGGGTTATTCAGTGCGTGAGGGAAAAGGAATATAAAACAATATTGGTATATATATATATGATTTTATGTCTTTTAGGAGCTATAGGTATTAGTAGTATTTTTATGCTTCGTGGTAACAGGCAGGATACCCTAATATATGGGCGTTACACAGAATATGTGATTGGTCCAGTTCTTTTGACAGGAATTTTATTTTTTTGGAAACGAAAAATATCTAAGAAAACGTTTTGGATTATGAATATGGGTACTGTTTTAACGGCGGTTTTAGTGTATATTAAATTTAAAAATACAGGATTTACAGTGTACAATATTGTATGTGCATTGGGGCTGAGCAGTATTTTTAAAAATGGCCAGGAAGCAAAATTTGCACCGATGGTTGCTGTGATTATTGCAATAGCTGTGGGAATGCTTATGTACTACAGTGCAATGCATTTGGATGGATTCAGAATTCGTATTGCTGGGATACTCATATTGCCGATGATTTTTTGGAGTTATACAAATGTTATGGCGATGGAAACAATTACTGGAGCAAATGTAAACAGCGCTGGTTATGAGGACGTTGCACAGCATATACGCCTGTATACAGAAAATGGTAAAATGCCCGTATATTTTTTAACGGATGTCGGGGATTTTCAGTCACGTTATGTTGAAACAGTCCAGTTCCTTGTGCCGGATATTTCAATTCAATATGTTCAAAAAGAGGATATAGAAAGGATTGAAGATATTGAGGAAGGCATTATACTCATTGATCAAAAGTGTTTTGATGTATTTGATTTATTGCCACAGTATCAAGTGTTGGAATACTCTAAAGGAATGTTCATTCTGGCGCATACAGAAAGTAAAAAGGTATTGGAACTAAAGGCAAATGATTTTGAATTTTTATCGATAGATGAATGCCTGATTATGACAGATAGGCAAATGTATACGAATGCTGCAAAATGTGTGGATACCACCATATGGGAAAGCACAGGCGAGCCGGGATATTTGTTGTATGGGCCATATATTTTCTTGGGGGCAGGAGAGTATATCGTTGATATGGAGATAGATATTCTGGAAGGTAATAAAAGTGGGCAAGTAAAGTTTGATGCGTATGCAGGAAATATACTGACAGAAAAAGAAATTCGGCTTGACAGTAACATAGAGAAGATATCCATAAATTTCACATTGCAGGAAGAGACAGATCAGATAGAATTTCGGCTTTATGGTTCAGAAGGCTGTTATGTACAAATTAAAAATATATATGTGAAAAAAATGAGTTAAAGATTTAAGATGCGGGAGGTTGTGTGATGAAGATAGCGGTAGCAGGAACAGGATATGTTGGTTTAGTCACAGGAGTTTGCTTGGCAAGTAAAGGACATCAGGTAGTTTGTGTCGACGTAGACGAGAAGAAAGTTGAAATTATGCGTCAGGGGAAATCACCAATTTATGAACCAGGATTAAGTGAACTAATGAAAGATAATATGTCGCGGTTGTCATTTACAACAGATTATGCAAAAGCATATAAAAATGCGGAAGTTATATTTATTGGTGTTGGAACTCCGGAGAAGAAAGATGGATCGGCTAATTTATCTTATGTTTATAAAGTTGTTGAACAGATTGCGGAAAACATCGAGCAAGAATGCGTTGTAGTTGTTAAGTCAACCGTACCAATAGGAACTAATGATAAGATCGAGACATATATGATTGAGCATTTGAAGAACGATGTTCCTGTACATATTGCTTCAAATCCGGAATTTCTTGCACAGGGAACAGCAGTTAGAGATACACTTCAGGCCTCAAGAATCGTTATTGGTGCGGAAAGCATCTATGCAAAAGAAACTTTAGAAAAAGTTTATGAAAAATTTGAAGCACCTAAGGTTATTACAAATAGACGTAGTGCAGAAATGATCAAGTATGCTTCAAATGATTTTTTGGCTTTGAAAATCTCGTATGTGAATGAAATTGCAAACTTGTGTGAAGTTGTAGGGGCCGACATTGAAGATGTGACACGAGGAATGGGACTTGATGCGCGTATTGGAGATAAGTTTCTGAATTCTGGAATTGGCTATGGCGGATCTTGTTTTCCAAAGGATACCAAAGCGCTGAGTTGGCTGGCGAGTTTTAATGATAATGAGATTAAGACCATTAAAGCGGCTATTGAAGTTAATGAAAATCAGAAATTTAAATTGATAAAAAAAGCCAGAAAATATTATGATGATTTTTCAGGGCTTACAGTGGCAGTGCTTGGATTGACATTTAAGCCGGGAACCGATGATCTTCGGGAAGCACCATCATTGGTGAATATTCCTATTATGTTAGAAGATGGTGCAAAAGTAAAGGCTTGGGATCCGGTAGGTGTAGAAAACTATAGAAAACATTTTCCAAATGAAATCGAGTATTGCGATACCATAGAAAGAGTTCTTGAAGATGCAGATATTTGTTTTATATTTACAGAGTGGCCGGAAGTGAAGGAACTGGATGTTATGAAGTACAAAGCTTTTATGCGTCATCCAATTGTATTAGATGGAAGAAATTGTTATAAATTAGAAAGATTTGAAGGTACTGGAATTACATATGATTCTATAGGCAGAGAAACGATTTGGAATTAAATGCAGAATATGGGCAGAAAAGTTTTTATAATGAGGGAAAAGCATGGAAAAAGATTTAATATCAGTGATTATTCCAATATATAATGCTGAAAAATATATTTCAAAAATGATGAAAGCGCTTTCGAAGCAGACATATTCTAACATAGAAATTATTTTAGTGGATGATGGTTCAAAGGATAGCTCTTTTCAGATATGTGAAAAGTATGCAAGTGAATTAAGCAGGGTTCAGGCTTTTCGTAAAGAAAATGGTGGGGCAGCCAGTGCCCGGAATTACGGATTCCGGAAATCAAAGGGGAAATATATAACTTTTGTAGATGCAGATGATTGGATTACTGAAGATTATATTGAATTTTTGTACGACTTAATGGTGGATAATGAAGCCGATATTTCAATTTGCGGTTATAAGAAATGTTTTCAATACCCAGTTATATTTGAAAATAAACATAATCCGGTAAGAATTTTTACTGCAGAAGAAGCTCTGGAGAATTTGTTATACAGAAGAAATTTAACGAATTCTCCATGCTTAAAGCTGTTAAAAAGAGAAATGTTTGAAGAGTTCATGTTTCCGGAAGGGATGTTGTATGAGGATTTAGCTGTGGTGTACCAGTGGTTGGGGGCAAGCAGGAGGATTGTCTATTCTCCAGATGTTAAATATTACTACTTTCAAAGACAGGGAAGCAGTATGCACTCAAGTTTTAACCGGAAGAAGTGGGACTTGATTCGGATTTCAGAAAGAATACGTAAATATATTTGTCAGAAATATCCGATGCTTGAAGCGGGGGCAAATTCACGGTTGTTTATTTCATCTTTACAGATGGTGCGTGAGGTACCTTTGGGAAAAAAATATAAGCCATATCGGATTAAATTGCGGAAAAATATACGATGGTTGAGATTAGAGATATTTTTGGATAAAAGGACAGATAAAAAAACAAAGGTTTTGGCAATAGCGTCCTATCTGCCTTATCCTGTTTTAAAATTTATGGGCATGTTTTCTGCCAAGATGGTGATGAAGTTGAAAATTATACAGAGATATTAGATAATATATAGTGTGAGCGAGATGAGGAAGTCTGCATATGAAAAAATTGGGAGTTGTTATATTAAATTATATGAATTATCAGGATACGATAGAATGCACAGAAAGTTTTTTAAAGCAGGAATATCCAGAATTAGAAATTGTTATTGTGGATAATCATTCTGATAATAATTCGTGGCTGGTTTTAAAAGAGACATTTAGCAATAATTCAAAGGTTAGATTATTAAAGGCGAAATCAAATTTGGGCTTTGCAAGAGGTAATAATTTGGGAATTCGCTATGCCAGACGCAAACTGGGATGTGACGCAGTGTTTGTTATCAACAGTGATACTCGACTGCTTTCGAAAGATGTTTGTATGCAGATGATGGAGCAATGTGAAGAAAATGTGGGGGTAATTAATCCCGTATGTATAGGCTTGGATGGCGAATGGCAAAGGCCATATGGAAGATTTACTGAAAATCTCATAATCGAGACATTAAGAGTACTTTTTAATATATTTTCCGGAACTTTTCAGAATATTTTTAAGATAAGGTATGGTGTAACAGATAGTATGGGGACTTATGATATTAATGCGTTGGTGGATAATGGATACGTGATACAAGGTTCTGCCTATATTTTAACACCGGAATTTTTTAAACATTACAATCAGTTGTATCCGAAAACATTTTTATATGGAGAAGAATTAAATTTGGCGTGGTATTTAAAAAAGGCAGGACTTCGTACGGCGGTTGTCGACTCGGCTAGAATTCTCCATAAGGAGGCGGGATCAACGGAATTTACAGGAATTGAAAGGTCAATGAGGAAGTTTAAGTTTCAAATGAGTAGTTTTTTAAAAAGCCTTCCAGTCTTTGTTTTAAATTATAATGAAATTGTTAGGAAATATAATAAACTGAGGAAATAAGATGAATATATTGTTTGTATCTCATGAAACGGTATTTGGTGGTGCAACATTATCGTTATTGGGAATGATTGATGAATTAAAAAAAGAGAATAATGTATATGTTTTGGTACGGCAAAAACGTGGACCATTTATTGAGCAACTGAGGTCTAAGAATGTGTCTGTGATCTATGCAAAATATTATTCGTGGTTAATTCCACAGAGTCGAAGAGGAATTAAGGGGAAAATTGTAAATTTACTGCATAGAGTGGCTTGTGGGATAAATTATATTCAGGGATTAAGATTAAGAAAAGAAGTTCAGAGGATTCAGCCGGATATAATTCATTCGAACACAAGTGTTATAAATATGGGAGCAATTTTGTCGGAGTTATATCATATTCCACATATTTGGCATATACGTGAGTTTGGAGAAGAGGATTTTGGACTGTCTTGTGTGTTTTCAGAAAAATACAGGTATCGTTTTATGGAACGCCATAGTGATAGAATTATTTGTGTTTCAAGGACACTTTTGGAAAAGTATAGTTCCTATATTTCAAATGAAAAACTTGTTTGTATTTACAATGGAGTTTCTTTTGAACCATATAAGGTTAGGCAGTATGTGAATAAATCAAAATATAATTTATTGATTTCTGGACGTTTGTCTGAGGCGAAAGGACAAATAGATGCAATGAAAGCGTTGAGTTATCTGAAAAGAAAGGGAATCAGTCATCTGATGTTGCATTTGGCAGGTGGAGGAAATATAGGTTTCTACAGGAATATGGCTGAGAAATTAAATATAAAAGATCAGGTGAAATTTTATGGGCATATTAATTATTTGACTGAATTGCGGGAAAAAATGGATATTGAACTTATATGTTCCAAAAAGGAGGCATTTGGCAGGGTTACTGTAGAAGCAATGGGCAGTGGGGTTCCGGTAATTGGAGCGAATAGTGGTGGTACAGTAGAGCTTATTAAAAATAAAGAGACTGGTTTATTATATTGTCAAGGGGATTATAGAGATCTTTCAGAAAAAATTTGCCAATTTATTGAGAATGCAGAATATCGTAAAAAAATAGCCGAATCAGGATGTAAGTATGCCAGAAAAAATTTTGGAGTGGACATAAATGCAAAAAAAGTTTATCAGTGTTATAGGGATATTGGAGTAGTATGATATGGATACATTAGAAATATCAATGATTGAAAAAATATACAGTTATTTACGACGAAGGGTTCGCGGTGGACTTAGACAAGTGGGGAGTGGACTGAGAGGTAAGTGTCTTTGCGGTAAAAAGGTTATGATAAAGCATAGGAGATATGTGCGAAGCGAGGGAAATATATCCTTTGGAGATTATGTTGAAATTGATGGATTTTCTAAAAGCGGTGTTTCTTTTGGGAGGAATTGTACTATTGGAAAATATTCTATCATAAGGGGAAGCAGTTCTTATGAAAATCCGGGAGAAGGAATATCTATAGGAAATTATTTTTGCTGTGGAGATTTTTCTTTTTTTGGTGCTGCAGGAGGAATTCAGATTGGTGATGATGTGCAAATGGGGCAGGCGATTAGATTTCATGCACAAAATCATAAATATTCAGGGACAGAGCTTATACGTTTGCAAGGAGTTGAAAATAAAAGCATAGTTATTGGAAATAATTGTTGGGTTGGTTCTGGAACAGTGTTTCTTGCGGGGGTTACGATAGGTGATGGTTGTGTTATTGGAGCAAATTCTGTGATTACTAAGAGTTTTCCAAATGATTGTGTTATTGCGGGTAATCCGGCAAAGATTATAAAGATGAGACGGAGTTTAGGTGTTACGGATGAGTGTCAAGAAAAATCTGATTTTTAATATGCTTTATCAAGCATTAAATATGTTTATGCCGTTGATAACAGCACCTTATTTAGCACGGGTTATTGGAGCAGCAGGCACTGGAACATATTCATACTATTATTCAATTGCTGGATATTTTGTTTTATTTGGCATGTTAGGTGTGAACAATTATGGAAACCGAAGTATTGCGATGATAAGGGATGACTTGCACAAGTTATCAAAAACATTTTGGGAAATTTATAGTTTTCAATTGATAACAGCTTCCATCTCATTAGGCGTTTATATCCTCTGGGCATTGTCGGTTCATTCAGAAGAAAGAATTATAATTTTATTAAATATATGTTATGTTGCGTCCGCATTATTTGATATCAATTGGCTTTTTTTTGGCCTTGAACAGTTTAAATGGACATCTATACGAAATGCAAGTATTAAAATTTTGTCGGTAATGGCTATATTATTATTCGTGCAAGAAAGAGAAGACTTGTATATTTATATTTTTATTATGGCTTTTTCTATATTGTTATCCCAGATAGTTTTATGGCCAAAAGCATTAAAATGTGTAAAATGGGTTCGGCCGGAATGGTTCGAAATCAAGAAACATATAAAGTCAAATTGTATTTTATTTATTCCGGTTATTGCGGTAAGTTTATATAAAATGATGGATAAGGTCATGCTTGGTAGTTTAAGTAGCCGTATCCAGTCAGGGTTATATGAAAATGCTGAAAAAATTATTAATATTCCAATTGTATTCGTAAATGCACTAGGCACGGTAATGCTTCCTAAAATGTCAAATTTGGTAGCCAGAGGCAAAAAGGAGTTAGGACAAATTTATATCCGGGATTCGATGCAGTTTATAATGGGGCTTGCAATACCCGTAACTATGGGGACGGCTGGAATTGCTTCAAATTTTACGCCAGTTTTTTTTGGCGAAGAATTCAGAGACAGCAGCGTTGTCATTATGGTTCTTTCTGTAATTACTTTATTTAATTCTTGGGCAAATGTAATACGCACTCAGTATTTAATTCCAAATCAAAGGGATAGAGAATATATTATTTCTGTAATTGCAGGAGCCATTGTAAATATTATAATAAATAGTTTACTTATAACTCGCATGGGAGCTATGGGAGCTGCAATCGGAACGGTGTTCGCGGAGTTTACTGTTATGTTTATCCAGACAATTTTTGTATGCAAGAAACTTCCTATTTTGAAATATATGCAGGATAGTTGGCTTTTTATAGTATCCGGATGGATTATGTTTATGTTGGTATGGAGGATTGGAAGATGGACGGGAGAAACAATAATAGGATTGGCTATTCAGGTATTCATGGGAATCTTTTCTTATACTATAGTGACATGGGGGCTTTTTTTCATCTTTCAACGTCCGCGTTTACAGTATATTTATGACAAAATACACAAAAAGTAATAATTAGAAGGAGTCGCAGATTTAAATGAAAAAGATTGTACAAAAATATAATTATCAAATATGGGCTTTTCTCATAGCTGTTATTCCGAGAATGATATTAAGTTTATTTGCATATCCAATCCGCACGATGTCGGATGAACTTGGTACGATATCCAATGGTGCATTTTTGGCTGGATTGGATTGGTCTGCGGTTGCTTCAGAAAGTGGATATTACGGTTCAGGATTATCTTTGTTTTTTGCACCTTTTATACGGTATATAGATGACCCTGTACTTTTATATCGTGTTATGTTGTTAGTGATTTGCCTTTTATATGGAATTGTAGCATTAATATGTTTTTATATAATGAGGAATATAATGGGGATGAAAGACAATAAGTATTGCTGTTTGGTCTCCGTTACGTGTACCTATGTTGTTGCGGTACGGGCAATGGTGGTTTATAACGAGCATATGTTGACTGTGATTTCATGGATGATAGCGTTACTTTTGCTGAAAGCATATCAAATGGTTTCGACAGGAAAGAGCAATATTAAAGTTACGATCATGATAACATCGATATTGGCGTATGCATTAATTGTACATACACGAAGTGTAATTTTTATAGCCTCTGTGTTGGCTGTGGTTTTGTTTGTTCGTTTATATTATAAGAAGTGGCTGCTTTCTATGCCTGTTTTTTTATTTGAGGGTATACTTTTGGGAGGAGCAGCTCGCTATTTTAATGCTTATATGAAGGAGAATATTTGGGTAAATGCGGGAACGGAAAGTATAAGAAATGCGGAAATACAAACATCCGGTGTAATGGAACTCCTTCAGCCGAGAACGTGGCATGCCTGGGGAAATATTATTTTAGGCCAAATTCAAACAATAAATGTTTTGACATGCGGTGTATTTCTTTTTTCCTGTGTTTTATTTATATGTTTATTATGGAAATGTATTAGAAATTATAAATTAAAGAAACTCCATAATCTAAGATTAGGGAGGGAAGGTTACACATTTACAGTGGGAATATTTTGTCTGGTCGGAGTTGGTATCACCATATTAGGACAGATTGCTACATGGGGAGTATGGGCAACGGATGGAATGAGTTTGGGATTACCAAGTCCGTCATATGGGATAAAGGCTTTTACATATATTCGCTATTTTATTATATTTTGTGGACCTATGGTAATGATGTTTTTTGTATGGATTCATGACCAAAAGGATTGGTTTGGGAAGCATATAAAGATATTGTTTGCAATATTTGCGGGCATTCAGTTCTATTGGTTTTGTGCCGTTATTCCTTACATATATAAAAATGGCTCTTTAATCGAAGTTTTTATTCCGTTTTCGTTATGGAATGCGACAAGAGGACTTGGCATAGGGGTATTTTTACCGGCAACCTTTGTGTGCCTTCTGGTTATGGTAGGATTTTGGTGGTGCTATAAAAAAGGAAAGATTTATATTCCGGTTATTGTTGTCGGAGTGTTATTAATGTTCCAATATTTTTATAATGGGGTGATATGGGACTATAGTAATTCGGAGAAAAATTATGTGAAATCAGATGCAGGGTATCGGCTGATTGAACAGTTAGAGGAAATATGCGATCTGCCAAATGATATTTATGTGTATGATGAGTCGGGGATGAGTGACCATCAAAATTATTTTATTTATCAATTTATGTTGAAGGAATATCAAGTTATACCTGGGGTTCCGGAGAGCGAAACGACTGAAGCGATTATATTTTCCAATACAATTTTATCGGATGAACAATTTATAGTGAACGAAGGCTATGAAATGTCTCAGTTGGACAATAATGAATATGTTTATGTGAAAGGAAAGCCATTACAGGAGGCAATGGAAAAATGTGGCATAAATCTCAAAAATTATAATTCGTATATATATGAGGGAGCCTTTGAAGGAAAACTGCCTTTAAAATTACGACAGGGAGAGTATCATTTTTCATTATTTTTGGACGGGTTATCTGTGTGTCAAAATAGTAATATTGTTTTAAAGAATGAGCAGGAAGAAATTATTTATAGTCAATCTATAGATACAAATGATGTTGGAGCTGATAATGAAATTCAGGTAGAAATGGATATCAGTCTACAGGAAAGTGAACAAATTGTACTTGAGATTGTTGCAAGTGGATCTGACGGAAATGAGATAGTGAATCAGGCAGCCGTTTGTAAGCGCTTTTATTACGAAAGGATATATGATGGATATGTTGCAGGCCTGGGCTATGAATCAGAGGTTTCACATATTGCAGAAAAGATTAAAGAGATGCAGGGAGTAACAAAAATTTCATATTTGTCAAAGAATTATGTCAATCCGGAGCATATATCGCTGGAACTTTGGAAAAATGAATTAAGCAATGTTTCATTGATTCCAGATAAGATAAAAGATGGTGAAAATATGGATAGTGAGGTTGTTATTTTAGAGAAAGATGCTCCGATAGCATTTTCATTAATAGACAGGTATACCATCGTAGGAAAGACAGATAACTATTTATTGATGGTTAATAATCACTGTGTGGAATGGATTGATTATTTCTTAAATTTAGGAGAGGTTTATTCGAGTCAGGATGGAATCGAAATATCTGCTTTATTTACAGAAGCGCAGACAAAAGGTTACCAGAAAATTACGTTGGATATGAACGGCTGCTTTGAAATTAATGCGGATCTTATATTGGACAGAAATGATATGAGCAAGTTTTATTCGGTTGCATCAGATGGTGTGGAGGATATTGAAGTAGCACAGGAAAATATTGAGGAAAATAAATTTAGAATCAATTTTATGACGGTTTCTATGGATGAAAAAAATCCGTGTGAGTTTGAATTGATGAGATACGCAGGTTGTGATTTGGAAAAAATGTGGATAAGACCTTTGCCTTATGCTAAATTTGTGAATATCTTATTTCAGAAGGCATTAGGACGGCCAGTAGGCGAAAATGATTTGAGGGTATTTTGTGGTCGCCTAAATGATGGAACGATGACAACAAAAGAATTTCTTGAAACTATATTTTATAGTCAGGAGTATCAGGAAAAGTCTTATAATAACGACAAATTTATAGAGATTGTACTGGAAGTCGCTGATGAGTATAGAGAAGTTCCTGCAGAGTGGAATGAAACACTTAAAACATATTCTATAGATGAAGTTTTAAACTGGTTAGAAAAGACGATAGATAGAAGTTAAAGGAGTAGTGAAGCGATGAAACTTATTATACAAATTCCTTGTTATAATGAAGCAGAAACTTTAGAGATTGCATTGAATGCTTTACCAAAGCATATTGAAGGAATAGATGTTATTGAGTATTTAATTATTAATGATGGAAGTGTGGATGAGACTGTAGAGGTTGCGAAAAAGTGGGGCGTCAATTATGTCGTGAATTTTAGGAATAATAAAGGTCTGGCTCGAGGTTTTATGGCAGGATTGGATGCTTGTCTGAGAAATGGAGCCGATATTATTGTTAATACGGATGCAGATAACCAATACTGTGCAGATGATATTGAAAAATTAGTCCGCCCTATTTTAAATGGAGAAGCAGGAATGGTTATAGGAGAACGTCCGATTGATCAAACAGAGCATTTTTCGCCACTTAAAAAGAAGCTTCAACATTTGGGAAGTTGGGTTGTTCGCAAAGCATCAAAAACGAAAATTCCTGACGCACCCAGTGGATTTCGGGCCTATAGCCGACACACGGCAATGCGATTGAATGTAATTAATGAATATACATATACATTGGAAACGATTGTACAGGCAGGGCGTAAGAAAATGGCAGTTACTTCTGTGCCGATTCGGACAAATGCAGAATTAAGGCCATCCAGATTATTCAGCAGTATGTTTGGCTATGTAAAAAAATCGATGTTGACGATTGGTCGGGCTTTTATGATGTACCGTCCTTTAGCAGTATTTATGTCAGTTGCGGCTTTTTTTGGAGTCATAGGTGCCGCTATTGGAATTCGGTTTATTTATTATTTTGCTATGGGGCAAGGAAATGGGCATGTTCAGTCCTTATTGCTTGCCTGTACATTGATTGTTATTGCTGTTTTGTGTGGTATGATTGGCCTGTTGGCGGATGTCATATCAGCTAATCGGAAACTACTTGAAGAAATACAATTTTCAGTACGAAAAATGGAATATGGCAAAGGACATGAAGAGTTAAAAAACGGTGAAGATGAGGCTGAATAGGTGCTTTCATAGTCAGATGAAAGATACCGGAGAAAGCGGGAGTGTTGTTATGAGGAAACGAAAAAATATTGCGATGATTGGTCCGGTATATCCGTATAAAGGGGGAATTTCGCATTATACGGGTTTGATGTATAGAGCACTGAGCGATAATAACAATGTAAAAATGATATCCTATAAATTACAGTATCCAAGGTTTTTGTTTAAAAAGGAACAGAGAGATTATAGTAATAAAATTTTTAAAATTGATGGAGTCCAATATTTAATTAATACGGCAAATCCTTTCAATTGTATCAAGGTTGCTTGCAAGATAAAAAAAATGGGAGCAGATATGGTTATTTTTCAGTGGTGGCATCCGTATTTTGCGCCATGTTATTGGATAATGGAAAAGGCTCTTGGAAAAAGAGTAAAGAAATTATTTGTATGTCATAATGTATTTCCCCATGAAAGATTTCCACTGGACGCGGCATTGAGTAAACTGGTCCTAAAAAATGGTGATTATTTTATCACTCAATCCAAATTAGATACAGAAAATTTAATCAGTATAAAAAAAGATGCAAAATATAGGCAGACGGTACTTCCTACATTTAATGCTTTTAAGATGAAAAATATGTCCAGAGAAGAAGCAAGGGAAGTTCTGGAAATTAGTAATAATACAAAGATTATATTATTTTTTGGGTTTATTAGAGAATATAAAGGGCTAAAACACATTATTAATGCATTGCCTATAATAAAGGAGAAGATAGGTAATATTAAATTACTCATTGTTGGAGACTTCGACGGGGATCGAGAACGATATGAAGCAATGATTGATGAAAATCAGGTAACAAAGAATGTGGAAATTTTTGATGGATATATTCCGGATAATGAAGTCGAAAAATTTTTTGCAGCGGCAGATTTAGTAGTCTTACCATATGAATCAGCTACACAAAGTGGTATAGTTCAAATTGCGTATGGGTTTGAAAAACCAGTAATTGTTACAAATGTCGGAGGGCTTCCGGATGTAGTTAATAACGGAAAGACCGGGTATATCGTACCTCCTAAAAATCCAAAAGCTATTGCAGATGTGGTTGAAAAGTTTTTTAGTCAAAATGATAGTAAGAATTTTCAAATAAATATCCAACGGGAGGCTTACAAGTACTCGTGGGAAAGAATGACGGACATAATCGAAAGTTTTGAATAATTTTAAAATAAAATTTCGAAACCCAGAACAATGTGCAAGGAGTCAATAAGCAATGATAAGTTTTAATGTACCAATTTATTCAGAAAAAGGAATTGAATATGCGCAGGAAGCCATCAGGGCACGCCATATCAGTGGTGACGGTCAGTTTACAAAAAAGTGTCATGAATGGTTAAAGCAGGACACCGGAGCAAAGTATGCTTATCTTACCACATCTTGTACGCATGCTCTTGAAATGAGTGCTTTTTTGGCCGGAATTCAACCGGGAGATGAAGTAATCATGCCGTCCTATACGTTTGTATCAACAGCGGATGCTTTTGTTTTAGCGGGAGCAAAGATTGTTTTTGTGGATATTCGGCCGGATACAATGAATATTGACGAAAATAAAATTGAAGCTGCGGTCACAGCGAAGACAAAAGCAGTCGTTGTTGTTCATTACGCCGGTGTAGGCTGTGAGATGGACAGGATTATGGCGATAGCAAAGAAGTATCATCTTAAAGTTATCGAGGATGCAGCTCAGGGCACGAAAGCTTCTTATAAAGGACAAGCTCTCGGAACCATTGGCGACTATGGATGTTTTAGCTTTCATGAGACGAAAAATTATACGATGGGTGAAGGTGGAGCTATTATTTTTAATCGGGATGAGGATGCGGAGCGTGCTGAAATTCTCAGAGAAAAGGGAACGAATCGGAGTAAATTTTTCAGAGGTCAGATTGATAAGTATAGTTGGGTGGATTATGGTTCTTCGTATCTTCCGAGCGACATGAATGCGGCTTATCTGTGGGGCCAGTTGGAAGTGGCGGATGAAATTTATGACAACCGTATGGCTGCATGGAATTTTTATCATGAATCTTTACGTGAATTGGAAGAAGCAGGGTACATAGAACGCCCGGTGATTCCGGAAGGATGCACTCATAATGCACATATGTATTACATAAAGGCGAAAGATTTGAAAGAACGAAGCGATTTGATCCGTTATTTAAAAGAAAATGATATTCAGACTGTTTTTCATTATGTACCGCTTCATTCTGCTCCGGCAGGCATGAAATTCGGCCGATTCCATGGCGAAGATGTATATACGACCAGAGAAAGTGAGCGGTTGGTTCGACTGCCGTTGTATTATGGAATCGACATAAAAGACCTTGAATGGGTTGTGGAAAAGATGAAAGCGTTTTATAATGGTAGGAGTGAAGGGTAAAGGAGCGTGAAGATATGAAATTTATCAATCCCTATACTCCGGGTGCAGGATTTATGCCGGCATATATGGCAGGGCGTGAGAAGCTGCTTGATGATGCAGAGAAATATCTCGATGCTATTGTAAAATGTTATCCGCAGCAATCGGTGATATATTCAGGACTTCGTGGTGTTGGTAAAACGGTTTTACTCAATGCTATTGAAGGCATTGCGGATAATAAAACGGTTTTATATGAGCATATAGAGATAAAGGAACGACGTCATATAAGAAATGATAAAGGTTATTTTGAACAGCAGATTGCGGGAATGTGTAAAAAATTTCTGCACCAGATGAGTTTGTCAGAATCTGCAAAGGACATTGTTCGTAAAGCGAAATCAGCTCTGGCAGCGTTTACGGTAACCTATAATCTTCAGGATAATGCAATGTCGGCTGGCTTCAGTGAAAATCTTATATCTTATGTGAATACAGGGGACTTATCTTCAGACTTAACGGATTTATTTGTGACTATGGGAAAGGGTGCTGCTAAAATCGGATATGCGATATGTTTTTTTATTGATGAGATTCAATATATGAAAGAATCTGAGATAGAAGCGTTGGTGACAGCAATTCACAGATGCAATCAGCTTCGTTTGCCCGTGATGATGTTCGGAGCGGGACTTCCTAAGATATTAAAAACGCTTGGAGAAGCGAAATCCTACACGGAACGTTTATTTTTATTTGAAAAGGTTGACGCACTATCATCGGATGAAGTGTGCGCAGCCGTCGAAGAGCCTGCATTGGAATTTAATGTGCATTATTCCAGGGAAGCTCTTTTGAAGATTATAGATATTACAGGAAAATATCCGTTTTTTATTCAGGCATTATGCAGTACTATTTGGAATCAGGTAAATAAAATGCGAATCGAGGCGGAAGATGTTGAAAAAGCCATATCTGAGTTTTGGTTAAATATGGATAAGGGATTTTTTATGGTCCGTTATGAACGATGCACCAAAAAGGAAAAAGAGTTTATGTTTGCTATGGTGAAGTGCGGGGAATTACCATGTACGATTTCGAACGTGGCTTCGATTATGAAGGCGAAGGTGAATTCTATTTCTACATTTCGTGCCCAGTTAATTAACAAAGGGCTTATTTATGCAACGGATTATGCGGAAATTGATTTTACAGTTCCCCAGTTCGATGGTTTTTTGAAACGGATAAATCCGGACTTAAAGATTAAATAATAAAATTTTAATGGGGGATAGGTGAGAACCTATCCCCATTTGAGGATTATCAGATGAAAAAATTAGTGATTATTGGAGCCAGTGATTTTCAGAATCCTTTGATTCTGAAAGCAAAGGAAATGGGATATGAAACCCATGTATTTGCATGGGAGTGCGGAGATATCGGCGAAAAAACAGCCGATTATTTTTATCCGGTCAGCATTACAGAACAGGACATAATCCTGGATATGTGCAGAAGAATTCGGCCGGATGGTGTGACGACGATTGGGTCGGACCTGGGGATGGTAACAGCTACATATGTAGCGAATGGATTGGGGCTGACGGCAAATTCGGTTGAATGTGAGTTTCAGGCATCAAATAAATTCGCAATGCGCCAGTGCTTTAAGAAACATGGGGTTTCCGTACCGGATTTTTTTGTGACGGATGGAACTGAAAATATAGGTGTTATTCAGGCGATGAAGTTTCCTGTCATTGTGAAACCTACGGATCGTTCCGGCAGCCGGGCAATAACAAGGGTAGAAAATATTTATGGTTTGAAGTCGGCGATTGAAGCGGCCTGTGAGGTGTCTTTTGAGAAACGGGCGATTGTTGAAGGTGTCATTGAAGGTAAAGAATATAGCTGCGAATGTATATCCTATAGAGGTGAACATAAAGTATTGGCAATTACAGAAAAGATGACAACAGGAGAGCCTCACTACATAGAGACCGGACACATTGAACCGGCGGTATTTAGTGAACGTATGGTGGAACTGGAGATTTTGGAAGCAATTTTTAAAGCATTAGACGCTCTGGGAATACAGTATGGAGCATCCCATACGGAGTTTCGGGTTTCTGAGAAAGGAAAGATTGGGATTATCGAAATCGGTGCGCGAATGGGTGGTGACTGCATCGGCTCTCACCTGGTCCCGTTGTCTACAGGATATGATTTTATGAAAATGGTGATTGATACGGCCGTTGGCAATAAGCCGGATATGGTGAAAATAGATAAAGGTGGTGTCAGTCGGATCCAGTTTATTTTAAATCACGAAGATTTCCGGAAGTATCAACAGATCCGGGAAAATCATCCGGAGTGTATTATCGAAGCCAGTGAAATGGATCAGGCCATGGCACATGCTGTAGTGGACAGTGGCTCCAGGTATGGCTTTTATATTATGAAATTTTCAGACAGAGAAAAAATGATGGAGGTGCTTGGATGAACAGAAAAGAGGGAAAGTTAAAATCGGTTCTGATACTTCAGGCTGTGATTGTCATCTACAGTTTATCTACAGTGGCGGCCAAGTTTGCATCTGGGTACGAGTTCTTATCTCTGCCATTTATCGGGTTTTATGGTTTGGAAATTTTGTTTTTAGGAGTATATGCGTTACTATGGCAGCAGATGATTAAACGTTTTGAATTGTCCGTAGCATATATGAACCGGGCAACGACATTGCTCTGGTCTCTGGTATGGGCAGTGCTGTTTTTTAAAGAGGCTGTCAGTGCGAAAAATATTATTGGCATTATGATTATATTAGCGGGAATTATTGTGGTGAATCAGGATGAACAGTAGTTATGGAATATTAATTTTATCTGTATTTATTGCGGCGGTATCACAGATTTTATTGAAAAAAAGTGCGTTAAAAAAATATACATCGGTCATTTGGGAGTATTTAAACCCTTATGTGATTGTGGGCTATGGATTGATGTTTGGTTCTACTATTCTTACGATTATAGCACTCAAGGGGATGGCGTACAGCAATGTACCGGTCATCGAATGTCTGGGATATATTTTTGTGATGATTATGAGCCGCATGTTTCTTGGGGAAAAGGTGACAAAGAAAAAAATTATTGGAAATGGATTGATTATTTTGGGAATTCTTGTGTATTATATGTAGGTTCAGGGGGGAAAAATGAAATTTCTAAAGAAAATAACACTGACAAAAATTTTAATAGGTCTATTAGCCTTATGTCTTGCGGGAACATGTTTAGTGATTTTTAAAGGAACAGAGCAAAATCTTCATTCGGATACGGCAACAGCGGTTTTGCTTGCCCGAGAGCAGCTTCGGACCGGGCAGTGGTTTCCATCAAGTTGGAATTATGGACAGGATATATGGGTTTTGTCTTTGAATTTGCTTGTACTGCCATTTTTGGCGATATTGAAGGATATGGTTTTAAGCCGTCAGCTTGCAGTAGTTGTTCAGACGATGATTATTATAGTGCTCGTATACCAGTTTGTAAGACGGATTGCGTCAAAAGAAGCTGGACTGTTGGCCGCAGTCGCGGCAGTTGTCCCGATTTCAGCTTCGGTAACAGAGTACTATTTTTATCAGGCAACTTATAATTCTCAGGGATTGGAAATGCTGGTAGCTTTTTTGCTGTTATATGAACTGATTGAAAAAAAGTGCAGTCGGCGTAAGTTCCTGGCCTTAAACGGACTGCTGATGTTGTGGATGGTGAATCTGAACTCTAATGGTCCGAGATATCTGGCGGTTTTGATTGTGCCGATGTTATGCGCGATAGCGTTATATGTTTTAATCCACACGCAGTTTGATATCATACGATGCTTTAAAGAATATAAAAAGTATGTGATTGAGATTGCAGTCATATGTGCAGGAACAGTTTTGGGACTGGTTGTCTATGTTTTTCTGTGTGGCCATTTAAACTATTTTCCCGGTCAGGTAGAAATGAGTTTTGTTACGGCAAAGGAGGCTGCAAATCGTATTCTGGCATTATTGTCCAGTTATTTTACATTGTATGGGGCAGCCGGTATCAATGGAATATTGACGATTCGGGGAATGTTCATATTCCTTAAATTTATTTATATGGTGATAAGCTGTATAATTGCGCCTTTGATGTTGGCAAAGAATTATAATAAACTCGAAACCGGATTTGAGAAAATATTTCTGTTATTTGTCGGAGTTGTCGAAGTCATTATTTTATATTTACTGATTTTTGGTTCATTGGCAGGAAATGAACGGTATATTATTGTACTTTATTTTTGTAATATTATTATTCTGGCGATGTTTTATCAGCAGTTTATCCGGAAAAATATTCGTTTTGCTTATTTTGCGGTGCTGTGCTTTTTTGTGCCGATGACACTGGGAACATATATGACATGGACGGCATATCCGACGATAAATACTCAGCCGAATATTAGCAGCAGGGATGCATTGATGGCTTTTCTTGAAGCGCATGATTTGCACTTTGGTTATACAGAGTATTGGCTGGCTTACAGTAACACCGTGCTTTCAAACGGAGAATACGAATTGAATTCGATGATGACAGACTATATAAAGCCGGATTTGTGGCTGAATGCTTCCGATCATTACCAGTCAGAGTATTATAATGGGCGGACTTTTCTGATGTTTCCTACATCCAGTTTGCATCGTGTTCAGAAACCATTGATGGATGCGGTGAAAGAACAGTATGTATTTGAAAATTATACAGTTCTCGTATATGACTATAATATTATGTATGATTCGGGCATATCAACGCCATTCCCGTCTGAGCCGGGGCAGTCGGTTGTCTATACACTGAATACGCCGGGGATGTATCAGGAAGTGACGAATGATAAGTTTATTCAGACAGAAGATGGCTCTTTTCAATCCAATGGAAATTCAGCATGTATTGCAGCGGGACCTACGTTAGATTTAACACCCGGAACCTATACGGTGGAAATCGATTTAAGCGTTCAGAGTTCAATTCTGGACATCGCAGGACGTGTGAATATCAGTGGGAATATGGGTGGAAAGGTTATCAGAGAAGTTGATATTATGCGTGGTGACACGAAAATAGTTATGGAAAATGTCAAGGTGGACCAGTTATATCGGTTTGCTGAAGTTCGGGTAACCTCTTTACAGGGAACAACGATGAATGTAAAGCAGATTAAAGTAACGAAAAATGAGGGATAAAGCAAATGTGTAAAATATCAATTATTGTTCCGGTATATTATAATGAAGAAAATTTACTGCCACTGTATGCTGACTTGAGAGAGAAAGTTGTGAACCATCTGGGGCAGGACAGTTATGAAATTGTAATGGTGGATGATGGTTCAAAGGACAGGTCCTATGAGGTTATGGAACAGTTGGCAAAGATTGATTCAAATATCCGTATAGCGCATTTGTCCAGAAATTTTGGAGAGCATGCGGCGATTCTGGCGGGATTGTCCCTTTGCACCGGAGATTGTGCGGTTCGGAAGGCTGCAGATTTGCAGGAACCTTCAGAAATGATTTTGGATATGCTGGAAAAATATAAAGAAGGGTATAATGTAGTTCTGGCAGTGCGTGCGGACAGGGAAGAATCTGCCGGACAGAAATTTTTTTCGAATCTTTATGCATCGGTGATGCAGAAAATTGCCTTAAGTAATATGCCAAAGGGTGGATTTGACAGTTTCTTAATTGACCGTCAGGTGGTGGACCATCTTCTGGCTATGGGCGAAAAAAACACTTCTCTTATGGGGCAGATTTTGTGGAGCGGCTATAAAACGGCGGAAGTTCCTTATATTCGCCATAAACGGGAAATCGGTGAATCAAAGTGGACCTTGTCGAAAAAAGTGAAACTGTTTGTTGATTCGGTTCTGAGTTTTTCATATTTTCCAATTCAGTGTATTACCACGGTAGGCGTCATATCCTGCGGAGTATCGGTTCTTTGGGCGATTGTACTGTTGTGCCAGAAATTTTTTGGAAAGATTACCGTAGAGGGGTATACAACGATTGTTATACTTATTCTTCTGGCTTTCGGGATTATCATGTTTTCGATGGGGATTATTGGGGAATATATCTGGAGAATGTTTGATGCGACACGGAAGCGTCCGCCATTTATTGTTGAGGAATTACGTAGTGCAGACGATAAGAAATAAAGTGATGATTGCTTCTGCAATTTAATCATGAGGGAATATTTAACGGAAAAAAGAGGAATATGTTGTCGAAATTTCAAATGCGATTTATAATAAAAGAATAGAAAACAGAGATGGTTTAATTAGGTGAGGGAGGTTTTTATGAAAAAACAGGTAATGAGTTTTATTCTTGGGACGGCGATCGTTATAGCTTCTGTAATGAACGTTTCAGCTCTGGAAACAAACATTGAAGCAGAAAGCTTACAGGAAACGATGGAAAACACAGAGGCAGAAGCTGCTCAGGAAAGTATCGAGACAAACTACGAGCCGGAAATTATTGAAACAGAAAGTGTTTTAGAAACAGAGTCTGTTTTTGAGTCCGAAACAGAAACAGCATCAGAAACTGAAATCGAGCCGGAAACAGAGCAGAAAATGGAGGATTATCTGAGAGAAAACTACTCTTTAGATAGAGGAATTTTAGGGAAAGAAGCAAATGCGGTAATGGCGACAAGTGCAGATGCCGGAAGTGTTTTTGATAAAGAATCCTATCTTATTCCATTATCAATTCCTTCGGTTTTAGAATTTTCAGAGGCACGCAGGGTACTTACGTTGGTGAATCAGATTCGGGCGGAGAATAATCTTGCTCCATTAATGTGGGACTCAGAAATGGAAAAGGCTTCCTGTTTGAGGGCTGTGGAATGTTCACTTTCAGTTGAACATATGCGTCCAAATGGGACAAGTTGGTCCAGTGTATATTCCGGAATGCATGGTGAAAATATTGCAGCAGGTTATTGGAGCGCAGAAGAGGTGGTCAATGGATGGATGAACTCACCGGGGCACAAGGCAAATATTTTAGACCCAGATTATAAAACAATGACTGTGTCATTAAACTATTCACCTTGGGGTGGAAATGAAGGGTATTATTATTATTGGTCTCAGAATTTCAGTTGCTATGAAGGGGATGGTATTTACTGTGATAATAGTATAGAAGGGCTTGAAACCGATGTCATCGTTGAAGCATTAGGAGAAGAGGCGGACCGTCAGGTAAAGAATTTTGTTATTCGCCTTTATGAAAATGTTCTTGGAAGAATGCCGGATATTGGTGGTCTGGCCGGTTGGATTATGGCACTGGAAAGTGAATCAAATACAGGAGCTGAAGCTGCCCATGGATTCTTTTTCAGTGAAGAGTTTAAGAATAAAAATTTGAGTAACAGTGAGTATCTGGATGTTTTATATACAACGATATTGAATCGAAATTCAGATGAAGTGGGTAAGGCTTCATGGAATAAGTTGTTAGAAGGCGGATTATCAAGAACCTATGTATTCCATGGATTTTGTGAGTCGGCAGAATTTAGCGATTTGTGTGCAAGTTATGGAATCGTCCGTGGCAATGTTGAATTAACGGAATCCAGAGATCAGAATAGTGGAATCACATTATTTGTTTCACGTTTATATTCAAAAGCTTTGGGAAGAAATGCAGATGCAGAGGGTTTGAATGATTGGACAAGACTTATTTTAAATGGAGAATCCAGTCCGGAAAAAGTAGCTTTCGGTATTCTGTTTTCCGATGAATTTAAGAATAAAAATTTAGATAATGGCGAGTATGTCAAAGTTTTATATCGGGTATTTATGGATCGTGAAGCGGATCCAAGTGGTTATGAAGCTTGGAAAGAGATGCTGGATGCTGGTTGGAAGCGGGAAGTTATTTTCTACGGCTTCTCTAAATCTCGAGAATTCAGTGAAATCTTAGACTCATTTGGACTGTCACAGTCATCGGGTGAACCGGTTCATGTAACCAGAACTGGTTCAAAATTTCATAAATCCGGATGCAGCAAAATCAATAATGTTCAAACAAACATATTGCTGATTCAGGATGCACAAAGCATTGGATATACACCATGTCAGATTTGTAATTAGAAAAGTATGGGCAGTAAATCAATTTTTTGATTTACTGCCTTTTTATAGGTAAGCGCAAGATTTGACGTTTACGTTAATGATTACGGTATTCCTTGAATATTTTGGTCTAAATGACTATAATATTAGTATATAATATGCAATTTTTGGTGAAAAATCAGATTTAGAAAT